>Ga0209542_10002457_pt1 | contig 41389 bp, 46 predicted proteins | sample RifCSPhighO2_01_FD_184028 | JGI IMG/M metagenome (GOLD analysis project Ga0209542, IMG submission 184028) | Soil microbial communities from Rifle, Colorado - Rifle CSP2_plank highO2_0.1 (SPAdes) (version 2) | ecosystem: Environmental > Terrestrial > Deep subsurface > Rock core/Sediment ... | reverse complement strand
ACCGTATAAGTTATCATTTGTAATAGAGAATCCAGAACTATGTTTTCAAGCGCAAATATTAGCAAGCGCCTCACAACAAAAATTTGAAAGTTTAGACATAGATGACAAAACAGGACTTCCAAGGGAAGTAAGAGAAAATGGAACAAGAACATTATGGACAAGAAACTATGATTCTTATGGTGCTAAAAAAATGCAAGGCCTTTCGAGGTTGTATCTGAACAGGAACCTCTATGCCAACTCTTGCTATGAGAATCTTGCTATCTCGAACGAGGACGGTCGGGTAGTCGTCGTTCGCACCGTAGGCGCGTCGCAAAAAATTGCAGGAGTTTCAAAATGAGCAAAATTGCGAACCTTGTAAATGGAGAAGTAAGAAAAGAAATCCAAAATGGCGGATTTGCAGGAACTTACAGAGTAGAGGAAACAAGAGACAAACCACATATAAGCGGAGGAATAGAACTGCCTTCTTTAGATTCAATAGTTATAGGTTACAATCCAGCATACGAAAAAATAAGACCAGGCGCTGTTGTAACAATGGCAAGAGATGTTGCAAGACACGAACAAAATCACAAAAGATATAATGGCCTTAACGGATGCCCAAGAAATGTAGATTATCACACGGATAAATTTATAGAGCCAATAGCAAAAGTATTGACTGCAAAAGGTTTTGGAAAAACTGATGTAAAATATTTGTCTAATACCTTAGAAGACTCCATCTTGCACGCCGATCTTAGTTCATGTTTTGTTCTTGATGGTATTTCTGAGTATTTCACAGATGTGGGAAGAAACATGCCCGATCAAAAATTCACGCCGTTTTATGATGCTCACGTTAAATTAAACATGTTTTTATGGGGAAACAATAAAGAAAAAGAACAGCAAAGACCTTATTCAGTAAGAGAAAAAGAAAAACAGAAGAAAGTTGCAGAAGTAATCCAGAATTTTATAAGAAGAACAGGAATTGGAGATTTAGAGCAAGAGGTTGAAATAAATGGAAAAACCGTCAAAGTAAAAGACAAAAATCAGATAAGAAGTTTTCTAAATAATGAAGAAAATTGGGAAAATATATCAAAAATTTACGCAGAAGAATTCTCTAAATTGATGGAACCCTCATATGCAATGCCAATACTCAATCATTCAGGCAAAGGAACAAAGGGAAGAGAATCTGAACAGCCATTGCCTTCAGATGGAAATGAATTTGACAAAGAAATGGAAAAAGAAGAATACAAATCAAGAAGAGCGCAAAAAGCTTTTTCAAGAGATTCTGGAGTTCCCCCATTAATGGAATCTCATGAAGCAATGGATTTAGTATATCAAGTATTAGCAAGAAAATTAAATCTCAAAGTAGAAACATTCACCGAAAGCAGTCAAAGACCCGTTTCATGGTATGGCGAAAGAGATTTTGACCCAGAAAGAGACGACGAAAAACATTTAAGATTTGGATTTGACAATAAAGGCGAAGTTGTCTTAAAGAAAAGACCTCACTACGTATCCATTGATATTCCTCATAAACAATCTCCCAAAGGATTTCCAGAAGCAAGATTCTGTCTTTTAGATACATCGGGCTCAATGAAATTAGACCCAAACAATGAAAAGAATATAGGAAAAACAAGTATAATTCCTTGGGGAGACAACAGCAAATATCATTATTCTTTGCTCACCTGGTATGGTTTAATTGAATATTTAAAACAAAACCATCTTTTATCTCAAACAGACATCTCTTTAGGAAACTTCAGCACTAAAACTGAAATCTCTCACGGGTTAGCGGAAGCAAAAATAAATGCGTTAACTCCTCAATGGGGTAAAACAGAAATAGATAAAGACAAAATAAAAGATATATTTGATGGAAGAGGCAATCTTGTTTATACAGTATCTGACGGAGATGTGACAAACTGGGAAAAAATAAGAGAAGAATTTATCAATAATGCAAGAAATCACTGCTACTTTCATGTGCAAATAGGTCCAGAAACTGAAATGACTAAAGACCTCAAGAAAAATGGTTTTGCAGTAGTGCCTGTTAGAAATGCAAAAGACTTGGCTCAAAAAGTAATAGATGTAACTGATTCAATATATAGAACAGGAGGTCTAAAATAAACAAAATGAAATACAATCCCAAACTCGCAGATAAAATAAACGCAAGACCTGAAGAAAAGCCAAATGAAAATAAACATCCAATAATAGTTCCACAAACAGAACCAGAATCAGAACAAAGAGAATACTCTTTTCTAGGACAAGACTGGGGAAGACAAGTCCATAAAATAATACAAAATAAATACAAAAGAATAGAACAAATAACAAAAGTAATTTACGACGACGCTCTAAACATAGTAAGAGGCTCAACACCATTCTATGTAGTTGCTGTAAATGAAGTCTTAAGAGAAAATGAAATGGGAATAAGAACAGCCACACAAGCAGACTTGGAAAGAATTCTTAAAACAAACGCATTAGAATTAAAAGGAAATTGGGAAGACTCAAGTTTGGTCTGGCATTCAAACAGAGACCCAAACACATACTTGTCAACAAACTTATCAGAACAAGCAAAACAAAAAGGAATAACATTAACAGAAGGAATTCCATTTGTATTTCCATTATGCGCTCTTTCACTAAAGCAAGACAGAAGCTCACCGTATAAGTTATCATTTGTAATAGAGAATCCAGAACTATGTTTTCAAGCGCAAATATTAGCAAGCGCCTCACAACAAAAATTTGAAAGTTTAGACATAGATGACAAAACAGGACTTCCAAGAGAAGTAAGAGAAAATGGAACAAGAACATTATGGACAAGAAACTATGATTCTTATGGTGCTAAAAAAATGCAAGGCCTTTCGGGGTTGTATCTGTACAGGAACCTCGGTGCCGGCTCTTACGATGAGGATCTTGCTGTCTCGAACGGGGACGGTCGGGTAGTCGTCGTTCGCACCGTAGGCGCGTCGCAAAAAATTTAAAGATTAAATTATTTTTTACACATAATATTTTCATGCCTAAAAAACGAACTTTCAAAACAACAGACAAGTTATAAAGGCTGAAATGTAACAAATATTCCTGGCTATGTGTTAAAATATGGTTGGGCTACACGCCAGTTGCTTAAGGCTCTTACAATTAAGGGTTATAAAATTCAACTGCAACAATTAGTAAACTGTCTAGAAAGTGAAACTTGAAGCAGTGGTGATTAATATTGACACATAGACAAAATAGAGAGGTCTAAACGATATTAGTGCACAAAGCAAAGGGCTACACCTTTCGAGGTTGTATCTGAACAGGAACCTCAATGCCAACTCTAACAATGAGAATCTTGCTATCTCGAACGAGAACGGTCGAATAGCTCACAGCAAATGCATAGTCAGGAGTTATGTTATGAAAACCCAAAATAAAATATATTCTTATTTGTCTTCAATGGGAAATTTGACATTAGCATGGCGTAATGCAAGAAAAGGAAAGACTTCTATTCCAGAAGTCATGGCTTTTGATGAAAATGTAGAAAGAAACTTAATTTCACTTCATAAAGAACTAGTCTCTAAAACTTACAAACCTCGTCCATTAAGCACTTTCGTTCTTCGCGACCCTAAAACTCGCGTTATTTCCAAATCTGACTTCAGAGACCGAGTTGTTCATCATGCTTTAATAAGGGTTATCGGAAATATTTTCGAACTAACATTTATCTATGATTCATGCGCAAACCAGAAGAATAAAGGGACTTCATTGGCAATTAATAGATTTAGGACTTTTCAGTGCAAAGCAACTTTGAATTATTCAAAACCAGCATTCTGCTTAAAAGCAGACATCAAGCAATATTTTCCAAATATAGACCATTCTATTTTATTAAACATCTTGAAAAGAAAAATTAAAGATGAAGATGTAATCTGGCTTATTGAACAAATTATTTCAAATAAAGATATGCCTTCGGTATTGGGCGAACGAGCCAAATGTCTGCCATTAGGCAATCTAACATCTCAATTCTTTGCAAATGTTTATCTTAATGAATTAGACCAATTTGTAAAACATAAACTTAAAGTCAAATATTACATTCGTTATGTAGATGATTTTATTATATTTCATTCTTCAAAAAAACAATTAATCAAATGGAAAAATGAAATTGAAATATTTTTAAAAGAAGTATTAAAATTAGACTTGCATCCACAAAAATCAAGAATAATTCCCTTGATTAGAGGCGTTGATTTTGTAGGGTTTAGAAACTTCTGCAAATACGCAATTTTAAGAAAAAGAAACATTAGAAACATGCAAAAGAAAATAAATTCTTACGAACGCGGAGATAACTCATTTAGCTCGGTTTTTAACAGTTATCAAGGTTGGCAGGCATATGCAAAATGGGCAAACACAACGAGTTTACGGAAAAGAGTCAAGTCTAGAATTATTAATGCCCTTTGGAATAAACTATAAACCCATTACATCATAAAGCAACATGATTCTTTTAAGAGGCTCAGAAGAAAAACATTATTCTGATGAAAGTAATGGCGAATCTTACAGATGGCAAGACCGAAATCCTCCTAAAAATAAACCCAAATATCAAGTTCCAAGAATCAGGCAAAATCCTCCAAGATACCCAGAGCACAGAGGTCAAACAATAGATGATAGATGTAAATGAATTGCCAAAAAAACAACTACAATAATTAATATAAAGGCAAATATAGATTAGATTATATGTTAAGATATGATGATTTTCTTGCAGTAATGAGAATGGAAAAAGCATTGTGTGGATATCCAATGAGAGATGCAGAAACCGTCGGAGGCTGGGATGTGCCAACTAGAGGTACTTACTATGGATCTGGTGTTCCTCTTCAACAAGATGAGATAAGGGAACCAGAAACAAAAGAAGCTGCTCTTACCATTCCTACAGAACCAGAATATGTTCCTCGTCCTGGAGAACCAGGATTCATAGGACCATTAGAATATAATGAAATCAGACCATTCTAAACCAATCATATCTATAAACCCAAATTCATCTAAAAAGACATGTTAACTTTTAGAGAAATGCAAAGAGCATCTTCAGTTACAAGGCAAACTAGAAGAGGTCAACCCAACCCTGACACTTTATATGCTCCAGAGCAGTCAATAAGTATTCTACATAAAAGAGGAAAGGAACATACTATTCGTATGCCTGACATGCTTACATATCTTAGAGAAAGAGAATTAATAGATTATTTGATTCTCAATCCAGGAATAAGTGCAGTTTCAGCAGGAAGCGATGAAGAATTGCTCTTAAGACCAAATGACGAAGGACATCATTATAATCAAAGAGATTATCCGAATTAGTTTTCTGGTCATCACAACAAAACCTAAAAACTCTGCAACTAGAAAAATCTCATGAGATTTGCACACCTAGCGGACTGCCACTTAGGTAGCTGGCGTTATCCAGAATTACAGCATTTAAACTTTGAAAGCTTCAAATATGCCTTAGAGTTATGCAGAAAAGAAAAAATTGATTTTGTTTTAATAGCAGGCGATTTATTTGACTCAGCATATCCCCCAATAGAAATAATAAAAGACACATTTAATGAATTTAGAAAGTTAAAAGAAGCAAACATACCCGTTTTTATCATAGCAGGCAGTCACGATTACTCCATTTCAGGAAAAAGCTTTCTCGATGTTCTAGAAAAGTCAGGTTTCGCAGTCAATGTCTATAAATTTGAAGAAAGAAACGGCTCAATAATTTTAGAACCTACAATTTATAAAAACGTAGCCATTTACGGTTTCCCGGGAAAAAAAACTGGTCTCGAGGTCTACGATATTCCTAAAATAAGATTACAAGAATCTCCAGGGCTATTTAGAATATTAATGTTACATACTACATTAAAAGATGCACTTCCAACACTAGACATCCCATCAGTTGACAGAAAAATTCTTCCACAAGTAGATTACATTGCTCTAGGCCATTTACATTTATTATATGAAAAAGAAAACGCAGTATATGGAGGCCCAATATATCCAAATAATGCGTCAGAACTAGAGGACCTAAAATACGGAGCTTTCTACATAGTTGACACAAACAGAAACATAAAACGCCACAATATAAAATTAAAAGATGTCTTAGTCCTAGACTTAGAAATAACTGACTCTTTAGAAGGCACTGAAACAATAATCAAAGAATTAAAAAATCAACCATTAAAAGATAAAATATTAATCTTAAAATTAAAAGGTGTCTTAGAACGAGGAAAAATTGTAGATATAAATTTCAATAAAATAGAAGAATTCGCAAGAAGTCAGGGAGTTTTCTGTTTCCTAAAAAATACTACTAAGCTCTTCTTCCCCATTGTAGAAATGGATGTATCTCCTCAAACAGAAGATTTTGAAAGTGAGATAGTAAATAACTTTTGCATAAAAAATCCTCATGAACTAAATAAACACATCCCTTTACTGCTGTCAACTCTTAATCTAGAAAAAAAAGAAGACGAAATATCAAGAACATTTGAAGACAGATTATTCGCAGATTCAAAAAAGATACTATTCCCATGATTTTCAAAAATATACGATTAAAAAACATAAGAAGTTACAAAGAAACAGAAATAGCGTTTCCAGAAGGAGCTGTTCTATTAGCTGGAGACGTCGGTTCAGGAAAAACAACAGTTCTTCTAGCCATAGAATATGCCCTATTCGGTTTACAACCAGGACAGAGGGGCTCATCTCTTCTGTCAAACGGAGAAGAATATGGTGAAGTATCTTTAGAAATAGATATAGACGGAACAAAAGTTGTAATTGACCGCGGACTTAAAAGAAATGTAAAGTCTATAAATCAAGATTTTGCGGCAATAACAATAAATGACATTCGTTTCGAGTCGTCTGTAACAGAAGTCAAACAAAAAATAATTGAATTATTGAATTATCCAATAGACTTCGTAAGAAAAAATAATCTTGTCTACAGATACACAGTTTACACACCACAAGAAGAGATGAAACAAATAATTATTGAAGACACTGAAGTCAGGCTGGATGTTTTGAGACACGTATTCGGAATAGATAAATACAAACGCATTCAAGACAATGCGCAAAGAATAATAATGTGGATTCGCGAGGAGTCGAGAACTTTGCAAATAGAGTCAGCCCTTCTAGACGTAAAAAGAAATGAGTTAGACTCAAACTTCAAATTTATCAAAATATTAGAATCTAAAACATCCATTAAAGAAGAAGAAATAAAACAATCAAAAATATCTAGAGAAATTCAACAAAAAGAAGTAGATTCTCTGATTCAATTAGTCACTGAAAAAGAAAACTTCAAGAAAGAAATAGAAAAATCAATGATTATGCATAGCAATAAACAAGAACAAATTTCCAGAATTTTAAAAGACATAAAAGAGATAGATGACTCAATAGGCAGTATAAAAATACAACCAAAATATGTCCCAATAAATATAATATTAGAACAAATCTCTAAAATAAAAAAAACCATAGAACTATTAGACAAAGAATACCTAGATTTGAATTCTAAAAACAACTCACTAGATATTCTAAAAAATCAAGAGTTAAGTAAAAAAAGCAGAGTCTTTCAAATGAATTTTTGTCCAACATGCCTTCAAGACGTTCCGGAAGTCCACAAACACAACATCATGAATGCCACTGAAGCAAGCATAAAAGAAATAGAAAAGAGTAAATTGGCTCTAGCATCAGAAATGTCTCGTATAGAAACAGAATTAAATAAACAAAAAGAAAACTTAAAATTAGCAGAACATGAACGTATAACTATAGAGATACAAAATGTTAAACAAGAAAATATAGACAAATATATTAAGAAAAAAGAAGAACTATTAAAAAATAAGGAGTCAATTGAAAAAGACTTAACATTAATTAACGAACACATCGACTCGCTAAAAAAACATTCATTAGAATATACAAAGTTCGAAAATTTATTAAAAATTAAAAAAGAAGAATTATCAAAAATATTAGAAACAGAACAAAAAAAAGAAATAGAATTCGCAGAAATAAGAAAAGAAATAGAGCTAATAAATAAAGAAATAAATAAATTAGAAAAAGAAATATATATCGGCGAGCGTTCAAGACAAAAGTTAATTTCAATGTTAGACATAGAAAATTGGCTTTCAAACAATTTCTCAAACCTTATCAAATTTACAGAGAAAAACATTCTAATAGCCTTAAGAAAAGAATTCACAAAAATATTCAATAAATGGTTTTCAATGCTTACAACAGATTCTTTTGAAGTTTACTTAGACGAAAATTTCTCCCCAGTTATAGTTCACAATGAATTTGAACTAGACTATCAATTCCTTTCAGGAGGAGAAAGAACGGCAGTAGCGTTAGCATACCGTCTAGCCCTTAACCAATTAATAAATTCAATTCTAAGCAAAATAAAAACTCAAGATGTAATAATTCTAGACGAACCAACAGAAGGTTTCTCAGAACAACAACTTGATAAAGTACGAGACATGCTTCAGGAAATGCATTTAAAACAACTCTTAATAGTCAGCCACGAATCAAAAATGGAAGGTTTCGTAGACCACGTCATTCGTTTTAGAAAAGTTAACGGAGTTTCGACAGTCTTGCAAGAAGATGAAAAGGCAAGTTAGGATAAAGTTTAATATTAGTAAAGTCGGTTATTAACAATGGAAAAAGTATTTTATATTTTACCTGGATTCACAGAAGATGAACATAGCCGTTTAGCTTATAAAGAAATCTCTAATATTTTGAGTGAAAAAGGCATTGAAAATAAGATAATAAAAATAACATGGAAGCACAAAGTTATGTCTGATTATGTGAATGAAGCTTTATCCCAGATAGACATGAGTAAAGAAATATATTTAATAGGTTTTTCATACGGGGCATTTATTTCTTTTATAATTTCTACAAAAATTAATATTAAAATGCAGATTCTTTTATCATTATCTCCATATTTCAAAGAGGATTTAGATAATCTAAAAGGATGGTGGAAAAAATATGTGGGGAAGAAAAGGATAGAAGATTTTAATAAAATTTCATTTAACGAATTAGCTATAGTCAAGGACACTGAAAATTGAGCATTTGTGCCTTGACTATTTAGGGAAAGACATGCAATTTTGCTCAATTATTTATGTCTTTAACTATACTTTAGTTAAATGTCCAACTTTTATTTTAGTTGGAGAAAAAGAACCGCCAATCTTAATTAATAGGGCTAAAGAAGCAAGCAAAATAATTAGCGGGGCAAAGTTCATTCTTGTAAGAGAAGCAAAACACAATATAGATAACAAAAATTATATCAATTCTATAAAAGAGTTATTAATTTCAATCAATTAATGTTTTCACAACCTAAAAATCCCATAAATTTTCCCAAACAGGAAAATTTAAATACTCTGTTTAAAGTCTAATCAAAGAGGTATTTTCTATTTTATAATGGATGAAGAAATTGCAAAGCACGTTCTAAAGACTGGAACGTTAACCATAGGCATAGTCTGCAAAGACGGCATAGTTGTAGCTGCAGACAGGCGTCAGTCCTACGGTGGACAAGGCGGTGGTGTCTCATATTTAGCAGGCACGGCAAAGAAAATATTAGAAGTAACTGACAGAATGATTGCAACGACCGCAGGCACAGCATCAGACACTAGAAAAGTTCTTGAAATTCTAAGAGCAGAATTTAAGCTAAAAGAATTAAGAACAAAAGAAAAAATCACTGTGCCAGAAGCAGCCAGTTTCTTAGCAAACATGGTTTATGGAAACATAAGAACGCCTTCGATGATTCCAAGCATAACTCATTTCATTCTTTCAGGATATGATGAAAAAGGAATATATCTATTTGACATTTCCCCAGACGGATATATCCAACAATACGAAACTTGTGTTGCAACAGGTAGTGGAATAATGCAGGCACATCCAATTTTAGACACAGAATATAGAAAAAACATAACTCTTGATGATGGAATAGCCCTTGCAACAAAATGTATTAAAGCCGCAATAGCAAGAGAGCCATCAGTAGGGGCAGGAATTGATATTTACACAGTTAAAAAAGGCGAGATTAAACAAGTAGTGGACAAAGAAGCAGTGACGTCTTTTGAAACAGCAAAGTAGAGTTCTATAATGAGCGAAATATTGAAAACGATAAAAAGCGAATTGCCAAATGGGGTAGTTAGCGAAGCCATTTTCGAAGGGGCAAACATCGTTCTATATATATCAGATAAGGAATTTTTCAAAAAAAGCGACGAAAAAGTTAGAGAAATAGTTCAGAAAGTAAAAAAAAGAATAGAACTTCGCGCCGATAGCAGTATTCTTGCTCCAGAAGATGTAACTGAAAAAACAATCAGAGAATTAGTCCCGGCAGAAGCAGAAATAGAAAGTATAATTTTTGACTTTCCTCGTAGCATCGTAGTAATAGAAGCAAAACGCCCTGGAATAGTAATAGGCAAACAAGGCTCAATAATAAAAGATATACGCGATTCCACTATGTGGACTGCCCAAACACAACGCAGTCCAGCGATTCCATCAAAAATAACTGAAAAAATCCGTGCCGTTTTATATGCTAATAACAATTACAGAAAAAAATTCCTTAATGAAATAGGAAAGAAAATTTATGAAAATTGGAATCCTGAAAAAATGGATATGTGGGTCAGGCTCACATATTTAGGAAGCGGAAGACAAGTAGGTCGTTCATGTCTCCTATTACAGACACCTAAATCAAAAATAGTATTTGATTGTGGAATAAATCCTGGAATTTTATCAGGTCCAGAAAGATTTCCTTACCTAGACGTTTCAGAAATTGGAGATCTTGGTTCTATCGATGCAATAGTATTATCTCACGCGCATCTTGACCATTGTCTTCCCCCTAATTATCCAGTTCTGACCGAAAATGGTTACAAAAGAATAGATGATATCAAAGTGGGTGAAAATGTGGCGTCTTTAGATTGGCAGACAGGCAAATATATTTCTTCAAAAGTTACAGAAAGAACACAAACAACAGGTCATAAAAAGATACTCTCTATAAAAACCCCTTATTCAAGAATAGAATCTTCTCCAAATCATAGGTTTTTCATTGTTGAAGATTTAAAAATAAAAGAAGTACAAGCACAAGAATTAAAGCAAGGAATGCTCTTACCTTCTAATATTTTACATAAACCTTCTATCCAAGCACCAACCATCGCTCTAGATACCAGTGTTCTTTATGACTCAAGAAGAAAAGATATTGTATATCTTCCAAAAGAATTGACACTCCAATTAGCCGAGTTTATTGGTTATTATATGGGTGATGGGCACAAGTCTTCAGAGTTCTCTCTTAGATTAACAGATACGCATATTCCAATATTAGAGCATCATAAAAAAGCAATCAAAGAATTATTTAATTTTGATGCAATAATAAGACATCATCAGGACAGAACAAAGAATGCGCATATTTTAGAAATAAACAATATTAAAATAATAAGATTTTTAGAGAATAATTTTCCTGAGTCTTTCTTAAAAACATTAAATATCCGAGTGCCACAAAAGATAATTGGAGCTTCTCCAGAAATTCAAAGAGCTTTCTTAAGAGGATTTGCAGATGCAGATGGAACTGTGCAGGATGTTATAAAAATAACTTCTTTTAGCAAAGAGATGATTAAAGACTTACAGCATTTATTCTCTTTAAGCAGTATTCCCTCTAATGTTTCACAAGACAGTATTAGTATAAGTTCAGCTTATGGTTTATCCAAATTTTATGAATTAATAGGATTCTCAATACAATATAAAAGTGATAACTTAAAAAAAGCAGTCAATGAATCAAAAAGCCTTGAATTTAACAAACAGGATTTAATTCCATTAAATTCCCGCAATTTAAGAAAAATTTTAGAAGAAGCAGGAATGCTTGGAAGAATTCATAACAGTCCTAACCTCAAGGAAATATTGCCTATATGTTTACTTGATTTATTTAGAAGGAAAGAAGGATATGCAACAAGAAAAACAGCAGAAATACTTCTAAATCTTCTGCAAAATAGAGTTATTGAGCTTAACAAACAAATAGAAAGTAGTGGATTATACATTCTTAGACAAATGTTAAGCCTTACAAGAAGTGAAATAAGTGTCTCTACTGGTCTGAAAGTCTCTCAAATACAGCAAATAGAAGAAAGTAGAATATCTCCTGAATTTGCAAATAAAATCTCTCATGTTTTATTTTCTTTCATGAAAGAAAGACTTGCTTCTATTATTTTGTTAGTGCAGGAAAGAATAGTTCTTTTGCAGAATATACTTAAATTAAATGTTATTTGGGAAAAAATAACTAATATAGAATCAAAAGATAATCCTTATTCTTATCTAGTAGATATAGAAGTGGAAAGTCATAACTTTATTGCAGGAAATATAATCGTTCATAATTCTGCTATCATTCCTTATTTATATAAAATGGGATACAAAGGTCCTGTATATATGACTCCTCCAACAAGAGACATAGCAGCACTTCTGGCATTGGACTTAGTAAGCGTTCACTACAAAAAAGCAGAAGTCCCTATTTACAGAGCAGATGACATTAGCGAAATGGTAAAACATTCAATATCTTTGAATTTCGGAGAAGTCTCAGACATAACTTCAGATATAAGAATAACATTTTACAACGCAGGTCACGTATTAGGTTCAGCAGTAACTCATGTAAACATCGGTAACGGTTTACATAATTTCGTTTACACAGGAGATTCAAATTATAGAAAGACTCGTTTACTAGATCCTGCAGTAAACTACTATCCTCGTGTCGAGTCAGTCATGGTAGAAGCTACTTACGGCTCTAAAGACCAGATTCAGCCCTCCCTAGCAGAAGTAGAAGAGAAATTCTGTTCTCTAGTTAACGAAACAATAAAAAGAAACGGAAAAATATTGCTTCCAGAACTAGGACTAGGACACGCACAAGAAACACTATTAAGAGTAGAAGATGCAATACGCACAGGCAAGTTACCAGAAATTCCAGTTTATCTTGATGGAATGCTCTGGGATATAACTGCGATACATACAGCATATCCTGAATTCTTAGGCTCGAACGTTAGAAACAAAATATTCCAAGATGAAAATCCATTTATCTCACCTCATTTTAAGCGAGTCGGCTCCCAAACAGAAAGAAAAGAAGTAATCGAAGGAGGACCTTGCATAGTCATAGCCACTTCAGGAATGTTAGCGGGCGGTTCTTCTGTCGAGTACTTTAAACAATTCGCAGAAAATGAAAAAAACTTAATAATTTTTGGTTGTTATCAGGCTCCCGGTTCATTAGGTCGTCAAGTATCAGAAGGAAACAAAGTAGTCAAAATAGATGAAAACTTCGGTGGTGAAACAATAAAAGTAAATATGCAAGTAGAAACAATGTCGGGCCTGTCTGCGCATTCAGGTCGAGGCGAATTAATGCAATTCATAGCAAGAATGAGCCCAAGACCAAAGAAAATAATTCTAAGCCACGGAGAACAATCACGTTGTCTAGACCTGGCATCTAGCATTTATCGCCAGTATGGCATAGAAACAGTAGTTCCAAGAAATCTGGAAACGATTAGATTGAAGTAATAACTATATTATTTCTAAACTTTTATCTAATAGATTTAAAACTCTTTTTCTATATTTTTGAACCTCTTTATTTCCGCCATTAACTGGAATTTCTTTTTTGAGAGTTTTCAAACAACCGATAGCCAATCGAATATTGAAATCTTTCCTGGAAAAGTTATTTCTCTTTAAGAACAATTTAATTAAGTTTATTCTTGATAGTGGAATAAGATCATAAATGGGGTATTTTACAAACCCCATTAAAGGATCTTGAAATGAAGGAGATTCAAAGTCTAAAAAACCGCTAATCTTGCCATTTTTTGCCAAAAAATTGCCTGGTTGATAATCTCCGTTTGAGAAAACTAGAGGTGTATTAATATTTTTAGTAGCTATTTTTAGCTTTTTTATCGCTGATTGAAATCTTTCCTCTTTAAACCAAGGATTCTCTTTAGTATTTAGATTTTTTAATTCGGAGTCAAGCGTAATTGTCGGCAGAACTCTTGAAAGCTTAGACCTTCTGATAAATTGAGTTGTATTCATGAGCTTAGTTACAGCAAGAATCAATAATCTTTTTGCTTCATTAAGCTCTTTTTTTGATCCCATACTTAATTTTTGAAGATTTTCTCCAGGTAAAAGTGAATATATCGCAACATACTCTCCATTCTCGTTCTTAAAAGGAAGATGTAATATTTTTGGAACAGGCAGGCCAAATTCTTCTAGCAGTTTAATGATTTGAACTTCTTTTTTTACATTACCCTGTCTAGTTTTTCTGAGAACCATTTTTTTTAGTTCACCATATTTAGTTTTTACCTCTACTAATATTGGACATGGGAGATCATAATTATCAAAGTAAACCGATTTTGAAACTGATTGAAATAAAGGGCTTATCTTTAGAATATTTTCTTCTTCTTTCCGAGTTAGTTTAACTATTCTCTTTTTTTCTATTCTGAACAAGTTAGCCATAAACAAATCAAATAAAAAACATATTTAATGCTTTCCATCTCTGTGAAAACACTAAATAAGAAAATACCTTTGCTTTATATTAAAACTCTATTTAAAGTTACAATACGGCTTTTCAAGTATATTTAATATAGTCTAAATTAATTTAATTCTAAAAATCTTGAATCGCTTGCATAATGCTATCAATAATATCTTTAGTTATAAATAGTGATGAATTATTATATAATTCTTGTAATTTAATTATAGCTGTTTTTTTATCTAATAATTTTTCTCTAAATGCTCGTAAAATAATTCCTGCGGTTCCATGGACTTCCAGCGCATATTCTTGAGCTACTGTGCGCGCATCCAAATCATCAGTAATAAAATATTGCGCTTTTTCTTGTAATGCTAATGCAATAGCGCAAGATTCTCCAAAATCTAAGTCATACTGGTTAGTTAGCACTTTAATTATATCTTTAGATGATTGCAATAATTTCTCAATTTTTATTTTTTTAGGTACAGAAATTCTATTTTTATGTAGTTCTTCAGCAACTTCTTGAGGGATAGAGATGCTGGAAAATATATCCAAGGCACGAATAAGATTAATTTCATTCAAATGAAGTATTGGACCTGTATTCGAAATAACTTTACTTTCCATACAGACCCCATTGAATATCTTCTTTTATCGCAGACTCCAATTGGGTTACTTTTTGTTTTTTTACTAACTCTCGCACAGCGGCTCGAATAAGCTCAGACTTATTTGCATACCATCCTTGTTTAATAATTTCTTCCATTTCAGTCACAATACGTCTTGTTAATTTTGCAGGAACTGTTTCCATGTCGGAATTAGTCATTATTTCCATATAGTATTACTCTGGTAATACTATTTAAACTTTGTCATTGATTCAAACATCTTATCAAAACAATTACCACACCACATTTAAATACATTAAATCCAATATTAATCAAAAGAGCAAATTATCCTTTGAAACACACAATAAAAATAACAATAATTCTAATAACTCTATTCTTTGTAGCTCAGCTCATAGGAATCTACGTCGCAAACGTGTATTTGCCAAATATTGAGCAAGTAGTAAATCAAACAACAGGTGAAATAACAAATAAAACTGTATACAATTTGCCTTACGGCTTAGACCCTCCAGAAAATATTAAACCTCAAGAGTCAATTATATCTATAGTCGTAGCATTATGTGTTGCCATAGTCATAATGCTTCTTCTCATGAAATTCAAAGCAGAAACATTTCTAAGAATTTGGTTTACAATAGTTGTTATTTTAGGAATTGCAATAGCACTAAACGCATTCTTAATAAAAATTCCAAATTCAGTTTTAATTTCAATGATTATTGCAATCCCTCTAGGAATAATAAAAATATTCCGCAGAAATATGTATGTTCACAATTTAACTGAATTATTAATTTATCCAGGAATTGCAACAGTTTTCATTCCAATCCTAGGTATTTGGTCAATGGTAATACTTCTAATTATAATCTCGCTCTATGATATGTGGGCAGTCTGGCACGTAGGTTTCATGCAGAAAATGGCAAAGTTCCAAATACAAAAATTAAAACTATTTTCAGGCTTCTTCGTGCCTTATGTAAGAAAAGAAGACCGCTTGCTAATCAAAAACGTAAGGGCCAGTTCAAAGAGCAATAAACAAAAAGAAAACAGTCTCAAAAAAGTAAAAGTCAACTTAGCAATATTAGGCGGGGGCGATGTAGTATTCCCAATAATCTTAGCAGGCATAGTCCTCAGAACTCTAGGTCTATGGCAAGCTGTAACTATCTCAGTAGGAGCAACAATTGCTCTAGCATATCTATTTTACAAATCAGAAAAAGGCAAGTTCTATCCTGCAATGCCTTTCATCTCGGCAGGTTGCTTTATTGCATTGGTAATAATTTATCTTTTGAAGTTTATTTGATTTAATAATTAGAGATAACTCTCAAATTAAAACAAAAAGTAGATATATAAGTTAGTTTTAGAATTCAACATAATGGATAAGGATAAAGCGCTAGTTGTATTCCAAGACAAGAAGATACGTAGACTATGGTATGAAGAACAGTGGTTCTTTTCAGTAATTGATGTGATTGAAGCATTGACAGATAGTACTATTCCTAAGAGATATTGGGCAGACTTGAAATCAAGGCTGAAAGAAGAGAGTTTTGAACCGTACGATAAAATCGTACAGTTGAAATTAATAGCAGAAGATGGGAAGTTAAGAGAAACCGATTGTGCAAACACAGAAAACATTTTTAGAATAATCCAGTCTATTCCTTCACCTAAAGCAGAACCCTTCAAATTATGGCTCGCACAAGTAGGTTACGAGCGCATCCAAGAGATAGAAAATCCAGAATTAGCCCAAGACAGAGTAAAAAGATACTATGAACTCAAAGGATACCCTAAAGACTGGATAGACAAAAGACTTAGAGGAATAGCAATAAGACAAGATCTCACAGAAGAATGGAAAAATCGAGGAATAGAAGAAGAAAAAGACTTTGCAATTTTAACAAACGAAATAACAAAAGCAACCTTCGGCAAGAAAGTTGAGGAGTACAAAAAGTTCAAGGGTCTAAGTAGAAAAAACCAAAATTTAAGAGACCACATGACTGATTGGGAATTAATTTTCACAATGCTCGGTGAAAAAGCAACAACAGATATTGCAATAAGTCGAGATTCACAAGGCTTCGAAGAAAATAAGTCTGTAGCACAAAAAGGCGGACAAATTGCAAGTAATGCAAGAAAAGAACTAGAATCAGAAACAGGTAAATCGATTGTTTCAGAAAGCAACTTCATCAATTTAGATAAAAAGAAATTGAGCAATAAAAAAGAAAAAACTAAATAATCCCTCACCTAACTTAATTATTCCATAAAAAATAAAAATAAAACCTTACTTAACTCTATATCCTCTCAAAAACATTGCTATATCTCTAGCTCTAGGGCTTTGTCGGAATAATCTTTCTTCTACTCTTTCCCATTTATTATCATCAGTTAACAAAGCATCTAGTCCCTCTAATGCCTTTTCTTTGTCAACAAGTCTTTCATCATAAACTCTAACAATTTCGCTAGCTAAAATTGAACTTTGTTCAGATAAAGTTGCAGATTTTTCTCCCTTTATATAGGCAATAGTTGGAATTCCACCAACTCCATTATTTAAGTCAACAGCATGATTTGTTGCCCCTATAAGAGCACCCATTCCTTCAACAAAATCAATATTACTTCTCTGATCTCTCGAAATAGAACGTAGAAATGCATGCAAAATATTATCTGCCTCATCAGATCCAGATCCAGCTGCAGCGAAAGGCAGAGGCCATTCACCAATTTGTCCAGTCATGGCTACATGATAGACTCTAAAATCATCATTATCTCTTCCAATTAATATTGCTTCATTAGATCTTCTGTTTTTAACCGCCTCATCATTACCAACATATACTTCCCAAGCAGGTTGTAAAAGATGTGGTCCTATAGGAGTTCCATCGGCAAGTTTACCAGCCACAAAATCCTTAGATGAAAATCCAAACCTCTCAAGCATGGTTTGATTAACAAAACCTCTATACATTTGATGGAATATCTCTCCTAAAGCCATAGCACTTTGATAAGTGGTACTGGCTCCATCATATGTCTGAGCAAGTTTTTTACCGGCTTCAGATAAAACAGTGGATGAACCTGTTCCACCAATAATAACTCTATTTCCTATAACGGTGGCTTTTGTAAATAAATCATATTTTCTTATGGCTGTGGATCCCTGACTATCTGCAACCATACCACCGGATTCTTTATTGAATCGCATCGCCGTAATTACAGTCATATTTCTCCTCAAATTATTCAATATTTAAACCTTTCCACACAATAACCCCTTAAAAGTTACAACAAGCGAAACATTTAAATACCCTATTCTTTTCGCTACTTTACTATGGATACAAAACAAGTTCTAAAAACAGCAGGAAAAGTTGCATTGACAATAGCAAGTCCGCTAATAGGCGCAATGACTTGGGTGGATAAGAAGAATAGAGTTTCAGCATTTCTTGGAGGCGCTCTAGCTTCAAGCACTTTAGGTACAGGATATGACCTTTATTTAGAATTACATGCAAATCAGATATATGATAATCCTAAAGTAATCTCGAGAAATTTTTTAGATGCCTCACCAAGAAGAATTATGGAATTAATTATTTCTCCCTTACTATTTTGTTTTGACCGTCAAATAGGCACAAAAGTATTAATTGATGTTGGCTCTCCTAGTCAGAAGAATTATTCAATTTCAGGAGACAGTGTAATCTCATTAAATAGACAAACAGGCAGATACGAAGTAAATTTCACAGACGATTCTTTATTTAATACGAACGACAAATTGCAATTGGCTTCTTCAGTTTCCCAAGCCAGAAATAGTCTAGACGAAGCATTAAAGCAAGGAGATATAGTAAGTTCAAGAAAATTAGTAGAAGACTATACTGCTAAAATGGGTGGCTATGCTGAAACAAAATTAGTCTTAGAAGATATAGTTTCAAAAATGAATCAAGAACTAGATGAACAACGCTCAAAATTAACGGAGAAAGTAAAATGATACTAAAACAAGAAACAATCAATAAAGTCAAAGAGCATTTTGACCTTAATATTTATGAAACCAAAGTATGGCTTGCCTTACTTTCTAAAGGAATTGTCACAGCTGGAGAAACTGCAGAGCTTTCAGGCGTTCCACGTTCAAGAACATACGACGTTCTTGAGTCTTTGACAAAAAGAGGATTCGCAATAATCAAAGTTGGAAAGCCAGTAAGATATATTGCAGTAGAACCAAAAACAGTCTTGGAAAGAATGCAGACAAACACATTAAACAAAGCAAATGAAAAAGTAACTACTCTCTCAAACTTAAAAGGCACTTCAGAATATGACGAGCTAGTTCAGTTGCATAAAGAAGGTATGACTCCTATAAAATTAGAAGAACTTTCAGGCCACATTAAAGGTCGAGCCAATATCCTTTCAAAATTAAAAGAAATGATTAATTCGGCAGAAAAAGAAATACTTATTCACACTACAGCAGAAGACTTTGAAGACAAAGCAAGAGTTTTAATGTCTGTTTTAAACAAAGTAGACAAAGAGAAAGTAAAAATAAAAGTAAACTTAAGCGGAGACCAATACAAAGTTCGTAGACTTGCATCTAGAAACGAATTGAAAATCAAAGAATCAGCACAATCTGGAAAATTCTTCATAATTGACAAGAAAGAACTCTTGTTAATGATTCAACCTGAAAACGTCCAGGATGAAGTGGGCGTTTGGGTAAACTCGCCTTATTTCGCAAATTCTTTCACAGGCTTATTGGAAAACGGAAAGTAAGATGAAAAAACCTTCTTTCAACGTCTCTCAAGACGGAAAAACCGTTGAAGTTGACGGAACGGTCTATTCTTTAATTCCAAAACAAGGAAGTTTCTCACAATTATTTCAAGGAAATTATGGACAAGGTTTCAGACAAGGAACATTTGGAGAGCAACTAAATATCAGACATGCCTTAGAAATTCACGAAGATATCTCTGAAGCAAAGGCAGCTCTTGAAGTTGCTAGGAGAGAATTAACTTTAGGTAACACTGTTTTTTACAGAGGAAGATATTTATTTGCAGTAGATAATCTTGATATGGTTGAAGAAGGAGGATTAGGAAAAATGATCGTGAGAGAAACAGTTGCTGGTGGAGATAAGATTAATGGTGTATTTTTTAGTAAGAATGGAAATTTAAGGGCAATTCCTTATCAAGAAGATATTACCGAAGAATATAATGCCTTTCTTATCTCTGGTTCAACTTATCCTGTATTTGCTACTGGAGACAGAATGGCCTCTGAAAAATTAGCTAAAATTTTAGATAAAACAAAAGACAGAATATTTTTATCAGTTCCAAGAAATGAGTTAACATTTCCAGCATTTGGTAATATCGGTCATAAACTACAAGTCTTTGGAGGAAATTATGCTAGAGACTATCCTCAAGCAATATCCTTCGGAGTCCGTAAGTCTAATTAATCCTAAAATCCATCAAAAACCTCAAATCTTAAAAACCGCAAAACTTAAATATATCTAAATAGATACATAATTATATCCAAATAGATATAATAATAAAAAAAGCCAAAAACAAAATGCTAACAAAAACTCAAGCAGAAATAATGAAAATATTTGTCTCAAAAATAGACCGAAAGTTCAGTATAAATGAAATCGCAAAGACTCTAAAAAAACCTTATGCCTTGATACATCGTTCCATGAGTAAAATTAAAGAAGAAAAACTAATATCTCAAGATGAAAGAAAACTTTTATCGTTAAACTATAAAGATAATGTCTCAGAATTAAGCCATATGGAATACCTAAGAATAAAAGAGGTTGTAAAAAAGGACAAATCGGTAAGCTTATTTCTAAAAGACTGCATAAACGGAATAAAAGAAGACTTCTTTACTCTTTTAATATTTGGTTCATTTGTAGATAAAACTAAATTTAATGACTTAGACTTGATTTTAATATTAGATAATTCACATAATTTGGAAATTGCAGAAAAAACAATAAAAAACATAGCATCTAACTTTTCATTAAAGATAGATTTACACGTTATAGACAAAAACAGCGCATACGAAATGTTCTCAAAAAGAGAACAAATAAATATTCTAAATGAATCATTAAACAAACACTTAATAGCTTTCGGAGCTGAAAACTATTACAGGATATTGTCAAATGCTAGAAGATAAAAAACTAGAAGAAGCCAGAAACAATGCAATTAAAGACATAAATTCGGAAAAGATAATAAAAACAAAAGACTCGAAATATGTAGATTTTTTCCTCAAAAACGCAAAAGACTCCCTAGACTCAGCAAAAATATTATTAGACATATCATTAAATGAAAAAACTAAAAATAGCTTGGGGATGCCAGATTTCAACGGGTTTTTGTGGGTAATAAATTCAAGTTATTATTCAATGTTTTACATGGCTCGTACATTACTTGAAAGCATTGGAGTAAAAATAAAAACAGAAGAATCCATGCATTTTTTAGTCTTTAACGCATTGGTTTACTACTTTTATTCAACTGGAAAATTAGAGAGGCATTTTATAGAAGATTTTGAAAACGCACAAGAAGAATCAGCTCAAATACTTGGAAAAGAAAAAGCAAGAGAAATAATAAGTGATTATTCAAGTGAACGAGAAAAAAGAGGCAAATTCACTTACGAAACAGGAGAAATCGCAATGAAAGGAAAGGCTGAAACATCATTAAGCAGAGCAAAGAGATTTTATGAAGAAGCAAGAAAAATCCTTGGAAAGTAAAATCACAAAACTCTGAGGAGTTTTGTTTATAGTTTTGTGATTACAGTAAAAATATCCTTATTTTTTCTGAACAGAAAATTGTAAGCTCGAACAATTTTCTTGTACAGTTGATAATCTCCAAGAATCCTAACTCCAATATAGATATTGGAGATTTCAACTAGTATTAAGAATTAATTATACTCCATTCAATTCAAAACCTTAATCCTCGACCTTAATATTCTCTATATGCATCTGTTTCATCTTATCTCTCGAGCCTGAAACCCAAGAGTCTAGAAAAGCCTTCAAGCTAACAGCAACAGGCAAATGAGCGTGAATATATTTCCCCTTAATAAAAGTAATAGCATGCCTTTCTTTAAAATGCTTGACGGCATATTTCATCTCTATAGGCGGTCCAATTCTAACTATCTCTTTCTTCGCCTTAGCTACAATATAGGCAATTCCGCGTACTTCACCATTATATCTAAAATAATGGTCTTTAATAACAAAATATTCTTCAAGTTCACGTAAAAGCAAATCAAAAAACTTTTTTAACTTAGTTCCTGCAATATCTCCAGGTTGTTTATCCGTATCGAGATGTATAGAAACAAAGTCATATCCTTTAGATTTAAATTTAATTCGAACAGAGCTAATATCTACATTCTTTTTCTCAAAGAAACTAGCACTAGGATTTTTAAGAAAATCCGAAACAGATTTCTGAAACTTAGAAAACGTTTCCTGCGACAAAGCAGCCAAAGCGTTGCGCTCTTTATATGTAGGGTCAATAAGAATTACAGGACTATGTATCTTAGATTCATTTAACTGAATAAATACTTCCTTAGGATTAGAGTAGTGTTTGGCCAAATCAATCACAATCCTCTTTCCAGAAGTCACTTTGACAAGTTCGCGAAGCATCTTAACAAAACTCTTATATTTCAAAATCAAAAGTTCGACAGAATATCCCGAGAACCCGCGAACATAAGTCTCTGCGCCATAAACTTCACAAGATTTCAAAAATTGTTTTGTAACGCGCACCTGGTCCTCAAGTCCAGAAATTCTCTTTTTAACATAAGGTCCATGAAAATAAGTCAAATCAGTAACATTCCTTTCTTCGCGAGGCTTCTTTATTTTCATAACTGGAATAACTTCAAAATATCCAGTAGTATTTTCAATTAACACTCTAAAATAATCTCTACTTCCATGAACTTTTTCAAGTTTCATTCCAAGTTTTTTAACAACAGGAACAACAATTTTTTCAAGCATTTCAGATAAAGACTCGTATTTACTATCGAATCTCACAAAAATATCTACATCATAATTTCCCGACTTCAAGAGAGTTCCTTTAGCAAAACTCCCTCCGACAAAAACATCTGCATCGACCTTAAGACGTTTAATCTCTTTCCCAATTTTAGATATAAATTCCTTGCTTATTTTATGAAGAGACTTAATGGTCTCAGAATCCGGACGTAAAATTTCAATCTGCTCACGAACTATCTTTTGCAAATCACCCATAATAACAAGAGCAGTCTATTGTTTTAAAATCCTTGCACAAGTCACTTCTTCTTTATTGTAGACAAATCAATAACATACTTACCATCTTCAAGCTTATAGACAAGAGGACGCTCTTTATTAAACAAATTAGGTATATCCAGTAAGTATTTACCTGGACTAGTAACTTTTACAGTCTCAAGGTCAAGAATAACCGGAGCATCTATTTCTTCTATTCCAGTAATCTCACGGACGTCCTCTTCAATATGTTCTTTATCCTCAGCAGTTAAGTCTGGAAATATTTCTCCTTTTTCTTTCTTAATTTGCATAAGTTTCTCTTCACTCAAGAAAAAGAAGAACCTGCTCCCGCATTTAGAACACCCTGAAAGAGTCTCAGGAGCTCCATCTGCATAAGTTTCACTGCAATGAATACACCGATTTGGCATAAACCCTCCCAGATTCAAGGATTAATAAATATATAGTCAATAAAAAATCAATGTAAGAAAAGTTTATATACACCTACAATTTAACAACCCTAAGGTATCAGGGAGTGCCTCAAGTCTTACGACATCCCGCATTGTATCCCTGCTGTGTTGAACACAGGGGTTTTATATATGAAAAAGAAAGTATGTATTTACATCGATGGAGCTAATTTCTACGGAGGTTTGACTTCAATAAATAAAAAGTTTACAGATACTAAATTTGATTTTGAAAAATATATAAAATTTCTAATTAGTAAAGATGAACTTGTCCACATTAATTATTATAATGCATTAGTTAAAAAGAAAGTCAACGAAAGAGTATGGAATAAACAGATAAATATGTTTAATAGAATGCGTAAAATTAAGAAATACAGAGTTACTTTATGTACGAGAAAGTCAAGACTCAATATATTAGGGGAAGAATATCACACAATTAAAGGAGATGATTTATCTCTAGCATTAGATGTAATTGAAGATTGCTATAACTTCAAGTTTGATAAATTAATTCTTATATCTGGTGATGGAGATTTTGCAGATTTAATAAATAGGGTAAAAAGAATAGGTAAGGAAGTTGAAATATGTTATTTTGAGGGTTGCGCTTCAAAAAGCCTATTAAAAAAAGCAGAAACTCTAAAAATTATTAATAAAAAAGTTGTAAATAAATTCTTTCTAAGAGAAAATAAAACCAATATTCTTCAATAATAATTTGTCTATGTTGTAAACAAAGATTTTTAATGTTCTTACTCTCAATAGCAACATGAAGAAGAGGAATATCAGGATTCTAAGTATTATCTCTCTAGTTATAGGAATATTTTTAATATTCAATTCAAAAACAAACATCACAGGAGCAGTAATTGACTCATCAAGCATATCTTCAACATTGAGTTCGGTTTTAGGAGTTCTACTTATTTTAGTTTCATTAATTCTTTTCATATTTGGAGAGAACCTCGAAGAAAAATTAGAAGATTCAGACTATTCCAGATTAAAGAAGCATTTAGCAGGTAAAGGAGAAATAGTCGTAAAAAAAGAAGCAATAAGTCATATTAGTTTTGAAAAATATAAAGATATTCTGGATAAAAAGGTTTATGATAATTTTCCACTTGAAATGAAAGATTCTTATAAAAATGATAGGGAGGAATATTTTGAAAGATTAAAACATAATAGTTCTGATGCAAATAGATATTTATTTGAAAGGTTGAAAGAAATAAATAGTGATCCTAAAAGAGTATCAGAACTGACTTTAATGATCCACAATAAAGAAAAAAAATATGATAAGGTTAAAGTAGAGGATGAAAGAGATAAACTATTAAAGAGGTATACAGATAAAGAAATAGATGAATATGAATTTGCGGATAAATTAAATGAAGTTGGAGAACTTACAGGAGGGGTTTATAATCCTGGAAACAACCATTTATCAGTCAAAATTATGGGTCACCCAACAAAAATGCACAACCAAGGCAATAATCCCGATTTAGCAAGAGCAATCCATACTAGAATTCTAGCTAATTCTCCAAGATACAAACCAGATTGCGAATTCCACTATTCAAAACAAGAATCAACGAAACATCATAATTAAAATCTTTAAAAAACTCAATTTAAAGATCTAAAGTCCTCTAATTTTTCTCTTATGCTCTCTCTAGAAGATATTTCAGGATAATCTGTCAAGTAAGGTGTTAACTCTCTTTGAAGATTTAAAATAACTCTTTTTGCTTCTCCTTCTTTATCCTCATTTCCTTCAAGCAAATCTCTAAATGTTCCATCTGTTTTTCTATATCTGTCTAAACTCCTTTCTTTTTCATACTTTCTAATTAATTCTATTTGAGTAGAACGTATAGCAAATAGTCTTAGATGGTAATCGCCAGGAGATTCGCCAACTCTTCTGTCAAGATCTAATTTAAAATTGCCATTTGAGTAAGAATCCTGTTGTCTTATTGGAGAAATTTTATCAGAAGGATTTGCATAGCTCGAGCTAGCATCTTCAGGTTTTTTACTTTCATTTCCCATGCCATATCCAAGACTTCTGTCAGTTATATCTTTTTCGTTTGTCATACTATTTTCAAACCTCTAGACAGTTTATAAACCTTACTATATGTTACTACTTGAGGATTACGGGAGATAACCTATAAAGTAGAGATTTACAAACTAATCAAATAAAGATATATCTCCATGTCTAAAGGGTCGGTGTTTGTAGTGTTTATTTTTTCTTTTATTTTTAACCCAGACTCTTTGACAAGCTCCTCAAATTTTGAATTGCAAATAAAATACTCTCCCCCAAAATCTTTCCCAAATACTAACGACTTCATTTTATTAGCCATTTTAAATTCTTCAGCATCTTTTTCTGCAAGCGCACATCTTATCCACTTATTTATAGATTTTTTAAGAACCTGAGTCCTTTCTTTCATAGATTTATATTCTGCAATAAAATTATCTGCGAGAACAAAAATTCCTTTTTTATTAAGAATGTTTTTAACTATTCTAAGGAATTTTAACTTTTTATCGAAACTAATATGGTGAAACGCAGTAGTCATTGCAACAATATCAAACTTTCTATTCGTATTGAAACTCTCGGCAGTTAATTGCACGACTTTCATATTTTTATATTTGTCAGCAAGTTTTTGGAGTTTTAAGCAACAATTTTTATCAGGTTCAACAACCGTTATGTCAAATTTAGGAAATTTCTTAATAAGAAGTTTAGTAAATCTTCCAGTTCCTGCGCCAAATTCTACCAATCTAACATTATTTTGATTCTTAAAACTTTCAGATATAATATTAAGAATAATTAATTGTTCTAAAGGCTTCTTTTTCATATAATTATCATATTCTTCTAGAGAAAAATTCTCAGAGATTTTATACTCTTCTTTAAATTTCATATCATCCAAAAAACACTTCAATCTTTGAAGGGTCTTTCTTTATCTCTTTCACAATAGACGCAGGACCAATCACAGTCAAAGAATTAGACTCTCCAGTAAGTCCGCGGGCAATCCCGCGACGCATCTTTAAAAAGAACGAAGAATCATCTCTATAAGAATCAACAACAGCCAATTCAATTCCTTTAAACGTCTTTATGTGGTCAACCATTGCCATGGTGTCTTCAATTAACCTTATTTCTTCTTCAGGACGCAATTTGCCTTGAAGAATCACAACTCTATTTCCAAGAACTAACTGCAATATTTTTTTGACTCTTTCCGTTATAGTCAATTCGCGTATTTCAGAATAAGGCATTATGTGAATGCTAAATCCTTTAAGCTTCGAATTTTTTTTCATTGTCATTTTAACATCATCTTTTATTTAAATCTATTTCAAACTCTTTTTGTAAGTTTGAAGATTTCATCATAAAAGTTATCCATATTAGTGGCTTTTTTAGCCGATATTCCGACAACAGAATATTCAGGAAAAGCCGCTTCTATTTTTTTAACATTAGCTTTGCGCAAGTCCATTTTATTTGCAACTATCAAAACAGGTATTTTACGTGCAAGCAAATTCCCAATTATAGTCAAATTAACTTGAGAATAAGGATTTTCAGTGGCATCAAGCACAATAATAACTGCATCCATGTCATCAAGCCATTTAATCGCTTCAATAATCCCTTGAGTGGCTTCTTTTGCTCTTTTCTTAGCTTCCTGCTTGGCAATTCCATATTCAATAAAATCCTCATAATCAATTTTAGTGGCAATTCCAGGAGTATCTACAATTTTAAGCATCATTTTCTTCCCATTATGTTCTATTTCAACTTTCTCTTTAAATTGAACCTCGCGTGTTTCATGAGGAATTTCACTTACAGTCCCCAATTCCTCTCCAGTCCAATCCTTGCATAATAAATTAGCAAGCGAAGTCTTCCCAGCATTAGGAGGACCATAAAATCCTATTTTCAAATTGTTTTTTCTTCTAAACAACCCTCCAAAAAATCGAGATAATATTTTAATCATGTTCATTAGTAAGATTGTCTTTTAATAAATCTTGCGTCTATCTGAGAACTCTGCCTGTTGGATATTTGAGTGATAGTATTTTTATGTTCTTTCTTAGTAAATAGAGGTATTTCAAGCATTGCAACACGCTTGCCCTCAATCTTTCTAAATACAAATCTTATTCTTTCCCCAGACCATCCCTGCTGGCGTAATTTAAACCGGATCTCATTATCAGAAAGTCCGCTCTTTCGAGCATTATAAATAAAATTAACTAAATTATACAAATCATTGCTTTCAGGGAATAATCTTCTCTGATAATTTCTTTTATACCACTCTTGCAATATTATATAAAAAACAATAGCAATAACAAAAAGAACAATCCATCCAATAATTGTAAACTTAAACCATCTTGTTGAACAATCTTCAGGACAACTGTCAGCAGACTCATCATCTTCACATATATCGTTTATATTACACTTTCCACTCGGCCCGCTAGTTGAATCAAGTGCGCTAAGTGAAGGCGCTATAAATGCCCCAAGAGTTTCTGCTTCTATATCTCCATAAACAACGAATTCAAAAATCTGACTGCTAGAAGTATCAAGAACAATATAATCTACTCCAACCTCGCTTATAGATTTAACACTATAATTAGATTTATACATCCCAGATTTCTCAATATCTTGCCCAAAAATAAGATATGTTTTAGCGCTTACAGAACCAATAGGATTTGTCTTTATAGTAAATAGTGTAGCAAGCACTTCAGTGTCAAATTCACTAACTTTAGCAATTCTTTTATATGAAATTTCAGGATTAAATTTATCATTCATCCACCCAATAACTTGTTCAGTTAGTTTAGAATTATCTAAAATATCTTTATTTTCAATCTGTTCAAGATAATCTACATTAACATTTTCATATCCTGCGCTCAAAGGAATATTTTCTCCAGAACTAACTGTAGCCACAGATATAGGCACATCAAGCCCAATCAAATCAATCATAACTTCCTGAAATCCTGCTTCATCAGAAGCCAATCCATAATCTCTTTCAATAGACTGTATCCCTAAAGTAAGATTGCTCAAATGTATAAAATTCTGTAATTGTGTAATAACCCATGTAGGATACAAATTAATTTTAGCCGTAATATTGGTAATGCGTTTTTTATACTCTATAATTGTCTGATTTGCAATAATTCTAGGGTCTCCGACAAATATCTTAAATTGTTTAGTTGCTTGACCTTGGCTCCTTCTTACAGTAACATTCATATCAAACGAAGAACTATTTCGTGAAGTGTATGAATGAGATATCTCACTTCCATTTACTGTTTGTGCAGGAGTTCCATCTCCAAAATTCCAAGTTGTGCTAGTAACATTAGTCAAATTAGATATTCTAAATCTTGCATTTTGGCCAAATGCGACAACTTTAGGATTTACATCAAATGTAAAGCTTTTTCTTATAGAAACATCTTTTTGAAATAACTGGTCTCCATCTAAATATAATTTGAATTTAGTTTCAGAACTTGTCACAGGAATCACAAAATCTGCCTTAGAAATATCAATGCTTAAATTAGTGGCAGTTATTTTAGCAGATTCATAATTCAAACCATAAATTGTTTGAACGTTTCCATTGACTCCCACACTTGTATAATCAGTTCTAGAATCACTAAATCCTACAACTTGGTTTTCACCATAAATTTTAATTGGAATAAAACACGAACTAATATGACAATTTCGTTCATACTTACTGCCTATATAATCATCAAGAGCATTAGAAAGGCTAACATCAAACAAGTCAAAATATTCACTTTCATTTATTACAAAACTAGGTGAAGCAGAAAATTTTAAAGTTTCAGCAAACAAATCAAAATCACTGTCTAATGAATAAAAATCCAATGCAGTTCCACACGTTGGAGATGTAGTTTCCCATCCTATTTTGTCAGGACTATTTGTATCTCTTGGAGTAGTAATGCAAACAGAATAATTTTTAGTAGAAGAAGCAGAGTAGTCTATAACACAACTCAAATCTTGCAAAGTCTGAGCAGGAGACTGAGGAAGTGTGCAATTTCCAACAGGTCTGGCATCCTCAAAATCATAAAGTTTCATAGTTAAATTTGAATTGCTATTTCCTTTGCGTATTTTCCCTCCAACTTTAAACCCAGGAGCGGCAGGAATGCTTATTTTTTCACAATATTCTCTTTCTTCAATAATTTCTACTTCATCATTATTTGAAGTGTCATAACATCCTCTGTGCGCTATTCCACAACTTTCCCCGCTACTTTGAGTGCTTGCAATAACATCCTCTCCATCATTCAGAATATCTACAAAAAGATTAGGAGAACAACTCGAAGGAGAATTACTATTTATATTAATTCGCATATTAGTTATTGAAACGCCCCGCCTATCAATCTTAAAACCCGCAAAACTTCTCTGTCCCGTGGTTAAAGAAACACTATTGATAACTCCAGATGATGTGTAATCATTTACACAATCAATCGAACTGCAATTATAATTCGCCCCTTCAGTAAGTCCTGGCTGTTTTTTTATTAAATCTAATAAAGTTATATTTCCTGGAAAATTGCTCGTAAAAACAGAATTAGACGGATGATTAGATAAAGTCATATAAACATTTCCCCTCACAGTCTCACCGCCAGAATAATTTGTAACAATAGTGTTGCTAACACGGCTCACACCAGCATAAACTCCTAGTATCATAACAAAAAATACAATTAAAAAAACAAACAAAAACCTAAAGGTATAATTAATATTCAAGATTTTATTTTTTTCTTTCATTCTTCCTTCCTCTATAAAAGTTAAATGCAAAATACAATAAAGCTATAGAAATAATTGATATAATAAACTGAGCTTTTCCAAAGAAGCTTAACTCGAAGTTAAGCGACCCGCAAGGCACATCAACAGGCTCACGAACACAAGATTCAGAATTAAGGCACAAAGGCAGTGGAGGATCCGAAGGAGATGCAGAATTATAAGTTATAGTCTTCCATCCATTAGTGCATTCAGTCTGCGTTGTAGTCCACGCGCAATCTCTTAAAACACATCCATTATTACCGCCGCCACAACCATTCTGACTATTTTGATATCTAGTGGCTCTCAATCCGCAAGTGCCTGCATTTACACCAGAAGTAATCCAATAACATTGTAACAAAGTGCAAGAGCTTGGAGTTCCTCCATTAGAAGCAAGAGGTATTCTAGTATCATTGTTTGAATTACAAGCGCTTCGAGTTGTAAAATCTCTACATTCAGTAATTATAGGTCCAGGAGGGATTTTACATGAATACAAAGAACTTCCTTCGTTCATACACCTGTATCCAACAGGACAACAATCATCTCCAGTCCCAGCATTTCCATCTCCGCCCTTACAAGCATTATTTTCTTCAGTTGTAGATTTCCCTTCAGAACTAGATTCATAATATTTATTTCCATTATCTAAACACCTTCCCAGAGTAAAGTCTCTTTGGAAACTTGCAGATGCAGAGACATCTGGATCGTTCAAAGTATAATTAACCAAAACACTCATATGTTTGTCATTAATAGAATTGGAGATATCATCATAATTTACAGCACCGTTCTCAACATCAAAATTATCATAAGATGCCCATGGCTCATTCCAATTATCGTCCCAGAATGTCCAGTTGAAGAACAAGTTAGAATAACTTACAGCACCAGGATTAGTTATAGTAATAGTATTTCCAGAACCACCAATACATACAGGTTTATTCTGCGTAGTCAAAGGACAACTTCCACCAAGGCAACTCACAGTAGGACAACTTCCACTAGTAGTAGCTGGAACAACATCGACGGCAAAACTATCAGCAGCGCTAAAATTGACTCTTTCAGCAAAATAAGGACCAGAAGTAGGGGGAGTATTAGTCCAAAAAGATTCAAAAGCAGGTTTCTCTATATATGCAAGAGTATTTTTTTTGTCACTTGCAACAATTAATATTTGAGATTCCGCATCTGCAGATTGTCCGCGCATATCAGTACACTTAAGCTTAACATTAGCTTGTCCAGAATCTCCAAAATGGCCCGTTCCAGTGCCTCCAAATATTAAATCAAATTTTCTTTCATTACTTGTATAAGATGTCGTCTGCCCTTCTTGAGTTATTATCCACTCATACTCCAAAGGTCCAATACGACTAGTGCATCCAGATTCAAAATTAAGAGTAGTGTCTTTAAAATATACCCCTTTATGAATAGGAGCTCGAACAGAAGCAGTAGGTCGCGGATAAATGCAAGAACTCCCTCCGTCATAACCTATTTCATAAGATTCAACATCGTTAGCATTAGGGTATTCTGCCTTGAAATATAATTCTAATTCACCTCCGCTACTACTTCGAGCACTTTCCAAAATGTTGAATAATTCAGGGTCGCTCAAATTAAGAGTTACATTTGCTTGATTATTACTAACCATTCCTTGTAAAATTCTATAATTTCCGGTACCAGTAGGTAAAATTTTGAAATCGGGAGTTTTATCATCCCACAATTCGAAATCCACTAAATTTCCAGATGCAATTCCTCCAGTTGTAACATTCATAATTACATAACTATTGGGGCAAATAAGATCATTTACAGGTATTTGAGTTCCATCATAATAACTCCACTTAAGAGCAGAAAGCGTCGGAGGCGTAGCAGAACAGCATATCCTTCGATCATTAGAACCAGATGCAGGAGGATAAGCCACCGGATTGCCAAGATGAGCATTTGTTGCATCTGAAAGAGAAACTACTGCGAACTTCCCAGGCGGACAGCCATTACTTCCAGTAACGCTGACACATTGCAAATCTCCATAACAAACAACGTTATTATTATAATTCGAATTTGGATTAGGATTATCTGGAGTTTCAGCATGAGCATTTGTGCTTCCGCTCAATCTAACTACTTTATTTGTGGCAGTGCATACGCGAAGACCGGGTAAATTGGAACCGCTATAAACAGTACTAAATATTGAGCTATAACAAACCTCAACAGGGTAGTTATTCATTGTAGCATTTTCGCCCATAGCATTGCTGGTTCCAGAAATTCGCATGATTAAATCATTCGCGCCATTAGGTCCACAAATAGTCTGAGTCTCGACATTCAAAGATAAAAACAGCACAAAAGAAAACGCAAAAAACAATATACTTATCAGTCGCCTCATGCATCTCACGTGCCGTCGCATGTTTATAAAGATTATCAAAAAAAACTTTAGATGTTTTTTAAGCAAAATTTATCCCTTCACAACCCCTAACGGCTTAAGCCGAGCAACCATCTTTCCAATTCCTAAAGCATCGCTAACTCGAACAACTTCATTCACATCTTTATATGCGCTAGGCGCCTCGTCAACTGCTCCCTTCAAACTCCCAGATTCTAAAATAACATCCCTCTCTCTAAGCTCTTTTGAAAGATTTTCTGCAGTTATAGTTCTCGCGGCTTCACTTCTTGACAAAATGCGCCCTGCTCCATGCGCAGTAGATCCAAAAGTCAATTCTTCGGCTTTTTTAGTTCCAACAAGTACATAAGAATAAGTTCCCATACTTCCTGGAATAAATATTGGTGAGCCAGTCTTACGATATTTCAAAGGTATTTCTAATCGTCCAGGTCCAAATGAACGAGTAGCTCCCTTGCGATGCACACAAAGCATTTTCTTTTTCCCATTTACTTCATACTCCTCAAATTTAGCAATATTATGAGCAACATCATATACTAAATTTAATTTTGTATCGGGAAAATATTTAACAAAACTCTTTCTAATTTGGTGCATGATTAAATGCCTATTTGCAAATCCGAAATTAGCAGCGCAAGCCATAGCAGATAAATAATCCTTTCCAAGAGGAGAATCAATAGGAGCATAAGCCAGTTGTCTATCTGGCAAGTGCTTGAAGCCATATTCTTTTTCCATTAGTTGCATATAATCAGAAGCAACCTGATGCCCTAGACCTCTGCTTCCAGAATGAATCATAACAGTTATTTGTCCAACATGATTAATTCCAAAAACCTTAGCAGTTTTTTTATCATAAATTTCTTCAACTTCTTGTATCTCAAGAAAATGATTTCCTGCTCCTAAACTTCCAAGTTGATTCATCCCGCGTCCTCTAGCTTTAGCAGAAACTTTTTTTGAGTTAGCACCATTTATTTTACCACTATCTTCACAATATTCTTTGTCTTTAACAGTTCCATATCCCTTTTCAATAGCCCAGTCAACTCCATTTTCAAGAACATTTTCTATTTCCTTGCTATTTATTCTAATTTCACTTTTAACTCCGACACCACTAGGTATGCTTTTGTAAATATCTTTAAGCAATTCCTTTCTTTTTTTCATAAAGTTATTTTTATCCATATTTGATATCAATAGTCTAATCCCGCAATTTATATCAAACCCAATAACTCCTGGGCTTACAATTCCTTTTTGTGCGTCGAAAGCAACAACTCCTCCAACAGGAGCCCCATACCCTTGGTGAGCATCCATCATAGCAATAGAATAACCTATAATTCCAGGAAGTTTTGCAACATTTTTTATTTGTTCGAATGTCAAATCTTCAGCTATTTTTTCAAATAAATCTTCAGACGCAAAAATTCTTCCAGGAACATTCATTTTTCCTTCTTTAGGAATTTCATATATATTTTCAGATATTTTTTTAGCTTCAACCATATACAATTACAATATTTGTTGTTTATATATGTATAACTGCATTAAGTTGTAATTTATTCAATGCAGTTATATAGATAGATAACTGCAAAATAAGCGTAATGTAAACTAAGCAGTTATCTATACTTTAAACATCCACTACAACTTGAGCTTCCCACGTTTTATTCTTCAACTGTTTAACATACATTTCAGCATATGTAGGTGATTTAATAGCATCCAAGTCGTTATAGTTAGAAGCATTATCTCCATAAACAACAACATTAGCAGTAATCTTGCCATTCTCTTCAGTTAATTTAACTTCAGCTCTTGAAACAACAAAAGCATCCACATCAAACAAATAAATCAACTCTTCAATGAACTGATAAAGTAATGATTCATAATTATTTTCAGACACAACAAACTCCTTATTTACAGAATCATTAATTTCCCCATTTCGAGAAAAAACAGAAGACACAGCTAAAGCGCAGTTTTCAAACACCTCATCCACATTTTTACCATAAGCTCTAAACTTAACATCTCCAGTATGCTCAAGAAACTCGAATTTTTTAACCATATTAGTATTAGTAAAATACTCTATAAATAACTTCACTTCAACCACATTCGAAGTCCAGTTGATTGAACTAATGCTTGTTTTTGCTTTAGCAAAAACAAGAGCATTGCTGAAGTTTGACTACAATTATGCAATCTAAACTTCCAATTTTTTGTTATTGGTGTAAAAATAATTTGTTATGATAGATAAACAATAGAGTTCGGGCTAGCAGATTTTATTTCATAACCACTTAAAAGATTCTCTAACTTCTCGATTATTTTTCAACTTGATAAAGATGAGACCTATGATTATTACAATTACCATTACCAGAAAGCTTCCATAAAGAAATTTACTGATAGTTTTTTCAAGAACCTGTGTTGAAGTACCGGAGTAAGGGAATAAAAATACTCGAAAGACAAACGCTTTTAGCCCATGGATAATAATAGAATATAATATCCCTAAAAATAAGACATTCTTAAACTTAAAATCGTAGTATAAAGTAAGCTTAACCACAGACAAAGCTACTATTATTGCCCATAAAGCCTGCGTTAAGTTTAAGATAAAAGGAAACTTATCACTTAAAGGAACGGCCACATAGTATTGAGATATTACTACTAAGACTGCGCCGATAATGTAATACTTAATCGGCAAAATGTATTCTTTTAAAGTTTTTCCGAATAGTTTCATCTTATATCTCTTTTATATTACAAGCAATAAGTTGTATAAAAACCTGCCTATTATTCAAAAAACTATTTGGGATATAACCATGAAAAGAACAGCATTTTATTCCATAAATACCTTCTTATAAACTTGTTTTGCAACCTTCCAACAGTCTTCCCCACCTTCTCCGCTTTTAGTACATCCTTGACAATAGCTAATAGCACTTCCAACACATCTTTCATTCATGCAATATTCAATCGCATCTCTCACATCCCTTTCAGATATATCAAAATTCTTACAATATTCAAGTCCAGATTCATTAACATGTGCAATTACATGCGAAACCCAAATCCTGTGACCTTCTATTCTTGGCTGTCCACAAAGATAATCTTTATCTGATTTTATTGACATAACAATCATTAAACTGATTAATATTATATATCTTCCGCTCACTTGAATAATTCTCAACTTCAACATCATTCTAAGTCTTAAGAGCATTTATAACCTTCATATTCTAAAGAAAAACATGAATAAACTAATTTTAACAATATCTTTAATGCTCATATTATCAACATACAGCATTTTAGCGCAAAACTCAGATGACTCAAATTCAGACATACCCAAATCATGCGTTAAATGGTATGACGGATGCAATGACTGTAGCGTTGTCAATGGAAAAATAGAGTCATGCACTGAAAGAGCTTGTTTAGTCCAAAATCCAACTAAATGTCTGGCATATTCAGATATAAAACAACCATCCTCAGATTGCAAATTATATTACGACGGTTGTAACACTTGTCTTTACGACGAAAATAACGAACCAGGCAAATGCACAGACAGAGCATGCATAAAATATGAAACTCCAAAATGCATTGACGACTCCGACCAATACATAGCGCCTACAAAGGAAACAGGTCCAATAAAAATCCCATCTAAAGAACCAACAAGTGAAAAAGAGTCTTTCTGTTCAGGTTGCGAATCTGAAGATAAATGTTATCCTTTAGGTTACAGAAAATCAGGCAATTTCTGTTCAGACAACTATGAATTCACATCACAAAGTGAATCAGACAGCCAATGCGAAAACAATTTTGAATGTTCTTCAAACCTATGCATTTCAAACAAATGCGTAAGCCCATCATTAATAGATAAAATTCTTAATTGGTTTAAAGGAATATTCGGATAAATTAATTATTTTTAGTATTAGCTGAGATTAGAACAAATTTAATAAATAAAGAATATTGTTTTAATTACGGCGAATATGCCACAATTAGAAATAAAGCGAGATTAAATAATTATAAGCTAAGTGTCAAAGAGTGGGTTGAAAAAACAAATGCTATTGGGCTAAAAGCAACAACTGGACGTTATGGTGGAACTTATGCGCATAAAGATATTGCTTTTGAATTTGGAATGTGGATAAGTGCCGAATTTAAAATATATCTAATAAAGGAATTCCAACGATTAAAGGAACAAGAACAAAAACAATTAGGATGGAATATTAAAAGAACACTTGCCAAAATTAATTATAGGATACATACAGATGCAATAAGGGAAAACCTCATTCCCAAAGAACTAACAAAACAACAAATAAATCAAATTTACTCGAGTGAAGCAGATATATTAAACATGGCATTATTTGGAATCACTGCAAAAGAAATGTAGTATCCCGTTATTCTTTCCTAACGATAGATTTTTTGGATTACTCATTTTCTCATCTTCCTTGTGAAAGCTTTAGACGGCGTTTCAAGTTCATCAAAGTTTAAAGACCTATGCGGTTTCAAGTCGTTGTACCAGTACACAAAAGATTCCTTCGTTTCAAATGCTTTTCTGTTTCGTTCATAACAATCAAACCATCTCTCAATCTTGCCATTACTTTGCGGGTGTTTAATCTTACAAAGTATCTGCTTGATGCTTCTTGACTTGAGATAGTCTCTAAATCTTGAATCAGCGTCGATAATGTTACTTGTGAATGTTGAACCATGATCACTTATGCACTGCTTTATCTGCCCATGTTTCAGTGCTTCTTCCATTCCAAGAATGGAATTATCTGCAGACTCTTTTTCATTTTCAACCAAAGCAAGTATCTTTCTACTTGCATCATCTTCAACTCCGAATACCCAGATTCCTTTTGAATAATGCCAGTCAATATGCACAGCAGTTAAGCTATGCCTTCTCTCATAACGAATCTAATTTTTCTTTCTGACGTCCTTGTTATCCTTCTTCTTAGCGTAGCCAAGATAGATAAGAATTTGGTGAATTCTGTTGTGTCCTATGTGTTTTTTGTAATCTCTATCAATCAATCTTTCTAGAGTGTCTGCCGACACTCTGTACTTCACAAAAGCTTCTTTTACAAGAATAATTTCCCATTCCTCAAAGGGTTTACGAGGACGACCGGCAAGTTTTCCTATGTCTGGTATCTCTCCAGTTTTATCAAATGCCTCCTTCACCTGATAAACTCTTCTTACACTTACTTTCGCAGCCTTTCTCGCCTGATAAACTGTCTTGCCATCAGCTAGCCTTCTCAATGTTTCTGTCAGCTTAGCTCCTGTCAATTTCATAGAACTGTTTAGAACAGCCTTATGAAATAATTTTGGGATAACACAAATTAAATCTAACTCGCTAAATTTATATACTCCATAACTAAATTAATATTATGAACTTAGAAGAATTAAAAAACAAACAAATTGAACAAATGACTAAAAAGAATTGTTTGCCTAAAAATGGAACAGAAGTAATTCTTCATTTAGTTGAAGAAATAGGCGAAGTTTGTGAATCAATAAGGGAGAATCAACCAAGAGAAGATTTTGAAAATGAGGTTGCAGATATTCTCTGGCAATTAAATAAATTATGTTGGATTCACAAAATAAATTTAGAAGAAGTATTTCTCAAAAAACTGCAAAAAAATGCTAACAGATAGTGCAACTTATTATTAATTTTCCTCAACCCACAAAAACAATCTCAACTTAATTGGATTAAACTCATCTTTGTCAGCGCTTATAATCCTTTCAGCAGAGAATACATTTCCAACATAATTAGACTGCCCGCAAGCGCCGCTTATCTCACATGCGCGCAGTTCAAATAGAATGTAATCTGGCAGACTAGCATTAATGAAAGCAAGAGCATTAACCATTCCGCTAGGTCCATTAACATTAGTTTGTTTATCAATTATTTCAGAACGAAGATTTTCTCTTGCGCTTATATCCCCAAGAATATCTCTTGCCAATTCAGATAAATCTTGAGTCTCCTGTTTTGGAACTCCTTGCTTATAAAATAGCATAAAAATTACAGTCAAAATAGTGATTGCTATAAGAAGTTCAGCTATGCGTATAAATCCATTTCTATAGATAATTCCCTTGATTAGCATAGGTTTTTGGGAATTATCTATCACGAGAATTCTGAACAAATTTTTATACCCCTTATCAGAATTATCTATATTTACCACACTAAAACCCTCACATCAACATATTTTTTAATTCCAGACTTGCTTACTGCCTGAAATCGTTCATTCTTTGAAAGAACTTCAGATTCTTCAGGTATGTTTCTTAAAGCAGTAATCTCATATGTCTCATTAAATTTAGCCACAAACCCAAAATTCATTCTGTTTGGAAGATTAAAATCTTTCTTAAGTTGGTTATAATCTGAAAAATAACTTTTATTCAAATCATCAAATAATTTCTCAAAATGCAATTCTTCAGATTCAGATGAAGAAATTTGATAATTTGCAGTAAGTGCTCCATAAATCACATTACCATTAGAAAAAACAAGGGAATATTTTATTCTTACAAAATTATCTGAAGGTTTAGAAAAATAGACGGCGCCATTATCATCTATATAAGAAGGAATTGGACTTCCACTGCTATCTTCAACACTCGCATTGAAGCCACTAGGAACATCAATATCTATACCCATATTCCCCGTAGGGACACTTGAATCAATAACTACAGAATAAGTCTCCAAATTATGGTTAGTTGCATCATCAACTTCCAACCATGCATAATCAAGCGTTGATTTCAAAGTTCTATTGCTTTGTAACGGACTAAAAAACATAAAAGCAAACGTTATAAACGCAACAAAAATCACAAAAGATATTACAAACTCAATATGGCTCAAACCTCTTTTACCCATAAGTGATAAAAAGTAATGTAATTTATATAGGTTGCCCCTTTAATTTATTGCATGGAAAATCAAAAAAACCTTGAGCGTAGTTTTTTGGATGCAAGAAAATTCCACCATAAGGGAATTTTCTGCACAGAAATTTGTAAACGTGAACAAATTTCTTGTGCTCGAAGTGATTCTCAAACACTTCGACACATAATAAAAGAAATAAAACATAAGCCAGAACTAAAAGACCTTCCAGACAGCCTCATAGAAAAAACATTAAACGAATATTTATCAAAGAATAGAATATCTCTAAGCGATTCAACAAAAGAACGAAAACTAATAATTAAAGAAATAAGGGCAGAATTAAGAAAATATTCAGGCCAATATGCATCAAAATCAAATATAAAAAACAGAGAAGAATTAATAAAAGAAGGCAGATTTTCAGAAATTCTTAATCAACACGCATCAACTAGAGAGCGTTTAGTGGATTACAACGAGATAAAAGATATAATAAACAATCTAAATCCAAAAAGCATTCTAGACTTAGGTTGCGGACTAAACCCATTAGCAATAGCAAAAAAAGGAATAAAATACCACGCTTATGACATAAACGACAATGATTTAGAAATAGCAAGGCAATTCTTCAATCAAAACAGCATAGAAGGAGACACACACCATTTAGATATAAGGATAATAGAAGTATTCCCAAAAGCAGATTTATGCATCATATTCAAAGTTCTAGATATTTTAGGAGACAACAGAAACGAAATTACAAGAAAACTCCTAACTTCAATAAATTCAAAATTCTTTCTAATCAGTTTTGCCACACGCACACTAGGGGGAAAGCCAATGAACAGCCCATACAGACGTTGGTTTGAAAAAATACTCAACGAACTCAAGTATCCTTGCCGAGTCAAGAGAATGAAACAAGAAATAGTTTATATTATCGAGAAAAGTTAAAATGCTATTAAATCTATAGAACAACAAACTTTAAAATAGTGTGATTTATTAAGTTTTCATGGGTAAAACAGCGGTTTTATTTAGTGGTGGAAAAGACAGTATGCTTGCATTAATGCTCGCTAAAAAAGCAGGTCACGCAGACCTTCTAATTTCTACAGTTTCTTCTGCTGGAGGAGATACTCAATTGCATCTTGCTCCAGAAGTGAGTCCCGTTGCAAGAAAAACGCAAATTGCACTGCTTAAGATGCCATACCAACAAGTTGTAATTAACCCTCAAGACAATTATCTTTGGCAGGTATTTCAAGAATTAAGGAGCATAGTCAGAAGCGAAGGACTAACTGAATTAGTTACAGGAGATTTATGGAATCCTTATACAGGAGGTCTTAATGATATGTTGGCAGGAGCGTTGAATGTTAAATTATGGAGACCATGCAGAGAGCTATGTCCTTCTCAAGAGAAGAGCTCTGAATATATGCAAAAAATAATTGAAAGTGGTATTGAGGCTGTTGTTGTTGCAGTAAAAAAAGACATTCTTCCATATAAATATGTCGGAAAGAAGATAGATGCAAAGTTTTTAGAGGAAATACAAGAACAAAAATCAGATTGTGCAGGTGAAGAGGGTCAATATCAATCTTTTGTAGTTAACAGTCCTTTGATGAAAGGGAAAATTCAATTTGGAGATTTTTCTGTGTATGAAGTTTCTGCTAGAAATGGCAGGGGAACATTTTACAGACTAGATACATCAGACATTCTAAGTGTCAGTCTCTGATTTATTTTTATGTCAAAGTGTCTTCCTAAAACCACATTCTTTAGAATGTGGTCGACACTTTGAGCATCCAAAAATCGAGCACCTTTTCAAACCACGACTTTTAAGTCGTGGTGGTGCATCGATTTTTTGATCTTACAAAAAAGCCTTAGCCCCTGTAGATATCAGAAAAGCCGTAACGGTCATAACAAAAGAATGTTTTATTCCTGCCTTTATAGAACCCTCAGATAACTTTCCAAT
>Ga0209542_10002456_pt1 | contig 41396 bp, 45 predicted proteins | sample RifCSPhighO2_01_FD_184028 | JGI IMG/M metagenome (GOLD analysis project Ga0209542, IMG submission 184028) | Soil microbial communities from Rifle, Colorado - Rifle CSP2_plank highO2_0.1 (SPAdes) (version 2) | ecosystem: Environmental > Terrestrial > Deep subsurface > Rock core/Sediment ... | reverse complement strand
AGTGGCTATTCGCAAGGAAATCTTCCTCTGGCAACTTGTTGCCAAGAGTGAAGTTTCGGGCCTGCCGAAGGTAGGTCGAAGTCCCACTGGGCCCTCCAAATTGGTCGGCGAAATGAAGGCTTGTAAGCCTTCATCTATTTTATGGGGTAGGATAAGCTTTGGGTATACATGCGGTGAAAATAAGATAACCTAGACAGTTTTGTTATAATGTCCAATACATAATGAAACACAAACGTATATTCAGTCTTATCATAGCCATCTTCACCTCGTTAGCACTGTTTTTTGGTATTGGTCCAGGTCATTCTTTGATCAGCGCTCAATCAACACATGGTATGCAGAAAGAGGCAACGACCCAATGCCAGTCTACTTGCCCACCATTTCTAAGCGAGAAACAGAAAACCCCTCAAGTTGACGAGGATGGTGCCGACCCTGATCCCTTACCGTTTCAGCCGCTGGATATTGCCCGTTATGCGATGCTTCTTTATAGCGTATTATTCAGTGCTCTAGCGCTCTTATTCCTTCGGCGTAGACCACCTGACCTGGTCGCGCTGTACGCCAACTACCGATTCTAAAACCTCTTGCATAAACCAATAACTCTTTTTAAGAGCATTGGTTTTTTATTTTAATAATCTTTTTTAGTGCCACACAGATTTAGCAGGAGATAAAATGTCGAACAAAGTATTTGTAACCATCATAGCTGTTCTTGTTATAGGGACGTTCGGTTATGCGGTAGTAAAAAATAAAGATGCGCCACCAGAATCACCTAGACCTGGCATTGAACAGGCTGATAAAGGCCAAAAGCATGTTGCTGACGGTACTGTGCCGTATGGCGAAGCCGAACCTCCTACATCGGGTGACCATAGTTCGCCGCTGCCTTGGCAGGCATTTGACCAGGAAGTACCCGACATGAACGTCATACATAACTTGGAACACGGCGGTATATACGTCTCCTATAGACCGGACTTACCCGCCGATCAAGTGGCCAAAATCACAGCCTTATTTTCAAAACCATTCTCCAATGAAAAATTCTCTCCAAGTAAGGCCGTCGTAGCGCCACGTGCAGCGAATGGATCACTAATCATCATGTCTTCATGGAATCGTAATATGAAACTTGACTTTTTTGACGAGGAGAAAATGATGGAGTATTACCTCCGCAACGTTGGTAAAGCGCCGGAAGGAACGGCAAGTTAATCTAAATAAAGGGCGAGCTTATTAAAGCGTTCCCTACATTTATAGAGTATAGACTCATGAATATACAAAAACTAAATCTAAAAAATCTTTCCGCGCCGCTGCTAATAGCACTAGCTGTATCTGGCTTTGCGCTAAACAGTTCGCCATTTGCAAACGCTAGCCACCTTAATGGTCAAATAAATGAATTGAATCAGCAAAACAGTGAAAATCGTGAGGCCCAGGACGCCCTTGAAGTTGAAGCAGCAAGCCTAGCCGATAAAGTTAACCGTTTACAGGCTGAGATTACCGGACTGGAATCCCAAATACGCGATAACCAGGCTAAGAACGATGAGGTTCAGAGACAAATCACCAAGGCGGAAGAGGAGTTAGTAAAGCAAAAGAAACTGCTGGGCGAGAACATTAAGCAAATGTACTTGGAAGGCGATATCAGTACCCTTGAGATGCTGGCCTCCAGTAAAGACCTGAGTGAGTTCATGGATAAGCAGGCGTACCGTAATGCTATCCAGGACAAAATCAAGACTACACTTGATAAGGTTACGGCATTAAAGTTGGATCTGAAGATGCAAAAAGAAATAATCGATAAACTCCTAGCTGACCAAAAATCCATGCAGTCACAGCTTGATAGCCAGCGTTCCGAGCAAAACCGACTGCTCGGGCTGAATCAATCTCAGCAAGCTTCAGTCGAGCAAGAGATTAAGGGCAATAACGCCCAGATTGCCGAGTTGAAACGGCAACAGGCCGCCGAGAATGCTCGACTGTTTGGGACTACACCTGGAACTGGAGCGAATTGTGGCGGAGGCTATCCGGGGAGCGCACCCGGACCCTGGGGTACCTGGGGCTGCAATTACCCGCTCGACAACGCAATTGATAGCTGGGGTATGTACAACCGAGAGTGCGTAAGTTACACCGCGTTCAAGGTCGCATCGTCAGGCCGCTATATGCCATACTGGGGCGGACGAGGCAATGCGAAGCAGTGGGACGATAACGCCCGTGGGGCTGGCATACCGGTTGATTCCAACCCAAGGTCTGGTGATGTAGGCATTAGTAATAACGGGGTATACGGACACTCCTTCTACGTTGAGCAAGTCGCTGGCGACGGATCAATCTATATAAGCGACTACAACCAACAGTTTGATGGCAGATACCGGGAATACTGGGTTTCTGCCGAAACAGTCCGTTTCCGTGGGCTTGTATTCATTCACTTCCCCTGAGAAGCAATACTTGACATAATACCCCACGGGGGTATACAGTGAAAATATGATTAGTGATTTAAAGAAACGAGCTATCCACCGATCCCGAATCCTTCAGGGACAAATGAAGGGTTTAGAAAAAATGATAGAAAAAGAAGAATACTGCATGGACATACTGGTCCAAAGCCTGGCCATTCAAAAATCTCTGCGCTCACTCAATAAGCTGGTGCTGGAAAATCACCTAAAGACTCACATTACTGAAAAGTTCAGCTCATCGGACGAAAAATTACAGAAGGAGGCCGTCCAAGAGTTACTTGACCTTTACGAACTTTCTAATATACGAGGCAGGTAATGAGCGGCCACAACCATACTCCTGTAACAGGTAACCCAAAAGAGCTGGCGGTGTGCCCTGTCATGAGTATAGCTATCAACAAAGAAGAGGCGGCTGCTCATGGCTTAAGTCGCACTTATAAGGGCCAGACCTACTATTTCTGTTGCAACACCTGCACGGGCCTGTTCGATATAGACCCTGAAAAATATGCAGGGAAGCAGAGTGACGAACACGCCGGTCATGACCAACACGCACAGATGATGAAGCAGGGCAACATGAACCTGTGGGCTCGTGTAAAAATGAGTATGACTATGACAATGGGCATGGATCACACCGGGCTCGCTGGGCGCGAGATGGCTAAAATGATGGAAATTGACATTCGGAATAAGTTTTTCTTCTCACTGATTCTCTCTATACCCATCATTCTCTATTCGCCGCTTGGTGAGAAAATCCTGGGCGCAAACCTGCCCGAACCAGTCCCAGCAACATGGATATTATTACTTCTAACGACCCCCGTGTTTTTCTATGCCGGTTGGATTTTCTTGTACTCATCATATTGGGCACTCAAGAAAAAAGTCTTAAACATGGCGGTACTGATTGCTGTCGGTATTTCAGCCGCCTACTTTGCCAGTATTTTGCTCACTCTACGCGGCAGCGGGGAATCATATTATGAAGCCGCCGCGCTACTTATTACTTTCGTGCTATTCGGGCACTGGATGGAGATGAAGTCCCGGCGCGGTACGACCGATGCCCTGCAAGCTTTATTTGACCTTGTTCCGCCACAAGCTCGCGTCGTGCGTGACGGCAAGGAAGTGCTAGTCCCTACAAGCGAAGTACAGGCTGGAGATATTATTGTACTGAAACCAGGCGATAAGGTACCGGTCGACGGCGAGGTTACAGAGGGCCAAACAGCTATTGACGAAGCCTTGGTAACCGGTGAGTCCCTGCCGGTCAGCAAAAAATCTGGCGATGCGGTCATTGGCGGCTCAATTAACCAGTCTGGCTCCGTACGTTTCAAGGCTACAAAGGTTGGCAGCGACACAGCACTGGCTCAAATTGTCAAACTGGTTGAGACGGCCCAAAATTCCAAAGCACCCGGCCAGCGCATTGCTGATAAGTTCGCCGGATACTTAGTCATACTGGCAGTATCCGCAGGACTGCTGACATTTGGTGTATGGTCACTATTTTCAGGTAATGGCTGGCTGTTCGCCTTAACATTTGCGATCTCAACGGTTGTGATAGCCTGTCCTGACGCATTGGGGTTGGCTACTCCAACGGCCGTGGCAGTTGGCACGGGACTAGGCGCAAAACATAACATATTAATAAAAGACGCTAGTACTCTGGAGCAGACTTCTAAGATAGAGGCCGTTGTCCTAGATAAAACAGGTACTTTAACCGAAGGCAAACCCCGTATAACCGACACTAAGACTGTAGAAGGTTTCGATGCCAAGGAATTACTGCGGCTCACAGCAGCAACGGAAGCAGGCTCAAACCACCCCTTGAGTGTTGCAGTAGTTGCTGCCGCCAGTGAAGCCAAGCTGGAAACCCTTGAAAAAGTAACTGGATTTAACTCAATAGCCGGTCATGGTGTTGAGGCAAAAGTTGGCAACAAAGACGTGTTGGTCGGTACTCAAAAACTCATGCGTGACCGCGGCATAAAAACGACTGAGCTTAATGAAGAAATTGCAAATCTGCTAAGCCAGGGCAAAACCCTCATGATTATAGCTGTCAATAAGGCCCTGGCCGGTGTCATTGCTGTCCAGGATCCGGTAAAACCGACTGCCAAAACCGCGATTTCGCGTATGAAAGCATTGGGTCTAGAAGTTGCCATGATTACCGGTGACAACAAAGAGACTGCCGGGGCTATAGCGCGGCAGCTCGGATTGACCCGCGTTTTCGCAGAAGTGTTACCGGAAGATAAGGCTTCCTACGTTAAGAAGCTCCAAAGCGAGGGTAAATTCACTGCCATGGTCGGCGATGGCGTGAATGACGCCCCGGCACTGGCCCAAGCAGACATAGGCATTGCCATTGGCGCGGGTACTGACGTAGCCATTGAAGCCGCCAAGGTGGTGCTGATGAAATCCGACCCGGCCGACATACTCAGGGCCATCCGTCTAAGCAAAGCCACTGTACGCAAAATGAAGCAAAACCTGGCTTGGGCCAGCGTATACAACATTGCGGCCATCCCAATTGCAGCCGGTGTGCTCTACCCGGCCTACAACATATCGCTTAGGCCGGAGTTTGCCGCGTTACTAATGTCGCTGTCTTCTATATTCGTTGCCGTTAACGCTGTGCTATTAAAAACAGCTGAGCGGGAACTGGTAGAAGTGTAAAAAGTTCAATAATAAAGGAGGATAGGGTATGAATATTAGCAAAGAAGCCGTACTGTACGGGATCATCGGCCTGCTAACCGGCAGCCTGATTACTATCATCGTAGCCACAACGGCTGTTAATCGACACAACAATGGCATGATGGAAATGATGGGCATGCATACCGATGGCAATAACCATAGCATGATGCAAAACATGGATGGCATGGACAACTCTAATATGAAAATGGAGGGTATGTAATGAACCACGGTAAAAACCACTTGATAGTAATGGGCATTGGCTTCGCGGCCTTGCTTATCCTGAGCAAATTTGTGGGCGCCAGCGCACTCCTGCTGTTTTTCTTCTTCTGCCTCTTCATGATGGCAACCATGATGCATGGCATGGGCCACGACGACCACAATAAAGGAAACGGCAAAGGGGGCAGACATGGACATTAAACGATCGTTTCTGTTTGCCATAGGCGGGCTGCTAATTGGTGTACTACTCACTGCGGGGATATTTGCGCTCCGCAGTGACACAAACGATTCCATGAACATGAGCCGTAAGGACACAGAGCAAGCTATGCAGACCATGATGGGGACTAAAGACTCATCAACACTGCCACTAAAAAAAGCGTCTGATGCAAAGCCAATAGAGCCGACAGTTGTCAGTGGCGTGAAAGAGTTCACTCTAACCGCCGAGCCGATTCGCTGGGAGTACGCCAGCGGCAAAACCATCACCGCCTGGGCCTATAACGGCCAAGTACCTGGACCGGAAATCCGCGTTAAAGAGGGAGATAAAGTCAAAATAACCTTTACTAATAAACTTCCCAAAGCTACGACCGTCCACTGGCACGGCTTGGATGTACCAAACAGCATGGACGGCGTGCCTGGAGTGACGCAAGATTCTATCGAACCTGGAGCCAGCTTTAGCTACGATTTTACCGCTACCCCTGCCGGAACTCACTTCTACCATACGCACGGTTCAAGCATGACGGATGAAGCGCAACAATCCGATATGGGTTTGTCTGGCGCGTTCATTGTCGAACCTGCCAATTACCAGAAACCCGATAAGGAGTTCACACTGGTCTTGGACGAGTGGCAAAAAGGCACGGGCGATTTCAATATGGCGATGCAGGATATGAGCATGGACAACATGGCCATGAATATGAACTACAACCTGTTCACCATGAACGGCCAGGCCTTCCCCGACACCAAGCCGCTTGACGTCAAGCAGGGCGACAGGGTAAGGGTCCGCCTGATTAACGCCGGTTCGTCCGCTACCCATCCGATGCACCTGCATGGCCAGCAATTCAAGGTAGTGGCAACCGATGGCAATCCGGTACCTGAAGCGGCCCAACTGACTAAAAACACCATCACCGTGAACCCTGGCGAGACCTATGACATTGAATTTACGGCCAATAATCCCGGTGTCTGGGCCTTTCACTGCCATGAGCTGCACCATGCCGAAGGCGGCATGATGACTTTGCTCAAGTATGAAGGTTCCAATACCATCACCCCTGGATCCCAGCCAGAACAAAACATGGACATGGACGGGGGCATGATGATGGATCACTCGAATATGTAAGCAAAAGCGATATAATGGCCTTTGTAAGGAGGGTAACCAATGATGAATTACGATATGATGCGCGGCACAAACGGTGGCGGTATGATGTTCTTCAGTTGGATTATCTACCTGTTGGTTGTTGTCGCGTTGGCACTGGCAATTGCAGCATTGTGGAAATACGTGAGCAAGAAGTAAAATAATGCTTTTCCTTGCTCGTAAGAATTTGTTTCAGGAAAAAACCCGCCTACTCATTAGTGTAGGCGGGGTGGCCTTTAGTGTGTTGCTAATGATACTGCTACAGGGCCTAAATGTTGGTTTTAGTAATATTCTTGGCCAGTATCTTGAGTCAGTGCCAACCGACTTATGGGTGGCTAGCGCCAACACCGGAAACATCATGGATCCTTCGTTTTTGCCGCCTACCTTGGGGCAACGGCTAAAAAATATCGACGGCGTAGCCAGTGCGCAACCATTTGGCATGCAGAATATAACGACTAGCGTTAACGGTAAAGACCTGGCGTTTTACATGATTGCCTATGATCCTTCGACAAGTGTTGGCAAACCACCGAAAGTTAGTGAAGGCTCAGTTGCCCCAGGTAAGGACGAAATTGTTATTGATCGTATTGTCGCCAAGTCCAATAAGATCAAGATTGGTGAGCTCATTCCATTCGCAGACAAAAAATTAAAAGTCGTTGGCCTGTCTGAAGGTACTTTTATACTAAGCACCTCCTTTGCATTTATAAATAAGGCTGACGCCAGCGAGATATACACCCTGCCGACTACCACAAACTATTGGCTAGTCTCTGTAACTCCGGGTACCGGTGTCCAAAAAGTTCAATCCCGGGTTAACGGTCAAATCCCCGAGGTCAATGCCCACACCAAAGACCACTTCGTTCAAGTCAACGTCGACCTTGTTAAGAGCATTGTTACACCAGTCTTCGGTGCGCTGGTCGTGCTCGGAGCGCTGATTGGCCTGGCTGTTATTGGTTTGACCATATTCACTTCTACCATCGAAAAAGCTAAAGAGTATGGTGTCCTAAAAGCAATCGGGCTTAAAAACAGGCAGCTTTATGTGATCGTAATAGAGCAGGCACTTATTGCGGCAACTCTGGGCTTTATTGTGGGAGCTGCTATAGCCTATGCATTAAACCCGACCATTGTTAGTGCTGTTCCGCAGTTTGTGACTCAGTTGCGACCTTTTGATATAGCCTGGATATTTGGAGTAACAATCCTAATAGCGATAATATCTTCGTATATCCCGATTCGTCGACTGAACAAAATTGACCCGGCGGAGGTATTCAAGGCATGAGTGTCGTAGAGGTAAAAAACCTATCCAAGGTATACGGATCCGGGCACACGTCAGTTAAGGCGGTTGATAATATTAATCTGAAAATTGAAGCTGGTGACATCGTTCTAATTATGGGACCTTCTGGTTCGGGTAAAACTACTCTGATTTCAATGATTGGCACGCTACTTAAACCAACTTCTGGGCAAATTATTATCGATAACGAGGATACAGCTGTCTTATCTGACACAAAAATGGCAGATTTGCGGCTTCATAAATTAGGTTTTATGTTCCAATCATTTAATCTTTTGTCTGCTCTGACGGCCGAACAAAATGTCGTTGTTCCACTAATAGTGGCTGGTGTGAGCAAAAAACAGTCTATAGCAAAAGCACGCAAGTTATTGGAGCAACTTCATCTTGAGAAACGTCTCAACAACCTTCCAAAAAATCTGTCAGGTGGAGAAAAACAGCGCGTTGCCGTAGCCCGGGCACTAGCAAATGAACCCAAGCTTATACTGGCGGATGAACCGACCGCTAACTTAGATACCAAAACCGGTTTAGAAGTCATGCAGCTGCTTTGTAACACCGCCTGCGGGGAAAACCGCGCGGTTATCATCGTCAGCCATGATCAGCGGCTAAAAAGTGTGGCGAAGCGTGTAATTACTATCGAGGACGGTAAACTCATTCGAGAAGAAAAGGGTAACCATAATAACAACTGTTCAATGAATCATGGCAACATACCCAGATGAGAGAAGTAGCGGTCGACAAGGCGATTTACCTTGTAGATGACTCAAATCGGACTTACTCTTTTTTGAGAAGAAATCCGAATTGGAGTAAGCTATCACCTAGCCAAAATACCAAGAACAAACAATCCCTCAACGGCTATATACGACATTTACGCGGGGGTGGAACCAAGGTATTCAAATTATCTAAAAACCTGTACCGCTGCCCGGAATGCGGCTTGCACTATGAAAATGAAGAAATCGCCAAACAATGCGAAGCTTGGTGTAGTGAGCACAAAAGCTGCAACTTAGAGATTACTCGTTTTTCTGTCGAGGCTGCCAGTGATCAAGGATTATCTCAGTGAAACTTATTCGCCCATTGGCGCGGTCTTTATGTCGGTTTCTACCATAGTGGTAGCACTAAACGCCCAACTGCTCAGACGCATAAAACTGAGCAGCTAAATCTGCTATTATTTTGATAAATGCATAGTGCAATCCGTTTGCATCGGACAACGCTAATTATTATGGGTTTGGCGGCTTTTTTGTCGGGGCTGGGTTTGGTGCGGCTTAATCTGCAAATCTCAGCTTTATGGGTTGCATTAAGCTTACTTATTTTATTGGCGTTGTCTAAGCGCAAAAACTTTGCGTTAGCGTTGGCGGTTGTGGCTTTTGGCTTGCTGGCCGGGCTGTGGCGAGGCGGTGAGTATATGGTGCTTTTAAAACACTATGATAATTACTACGGACAAAAAGTTGTAATAGAAGGCACAGCTACAGATGACGGGGTTTATGGCGACGGCGGCCAGCTGGCTTTTGACATTGACCACATGGGAATTGGCTCGGAAGATTTGGTAGGCAAAGTTGGCGTGAGGGGATTTGGCGTGCCGGCAGTTTACCGCGGAGACCGGGTGCAAGTATCCGGAAAGTTATTTAAAACGCGCGGATCGCGCTCCGGAAGCATCAGCTTTGCCCAGATAGAAGTTATAAGTCGCTCTGGTTCCGTTATAAATGATGTAAAGCGGCGGTTTCAGGCTGGCATGCAGTCGGCTTTGCCAGAACCTTTAGCCTCTTTTTCGCTAGGTCTGCTTATAGGCCAGCGCAGCACCTTGCCAGAATCTTTGACAACTGTCATGGCAACTATTGGGCTGACACACGTGGTGGCGGTGTCTGGTTATAACCTCACCATAATTGTCCGCGCCGTGCGCAGGTTTCTGCACAAACTGTCTAAATACCAAAGCACCCTTATTTCACTGGCATTAATTTTGACCTTTCTTTTACTTACAGGCTTTAGCCCGTCTATTGTGCGGGCGGCGATTGTGAGCGTACTAAGCCTGGCGGCTTGGTACTACGGGCGATCCATTAGGCCGCTTCTGATAATTTTGCTTGCGGCAGCTTTGACCGCTGGCTTTTACCCAATATATATTTGGAGTGACATTGGCTGGTACTTATCCTTTCTGGCGTTTTTTGGGGTGCTTATTATAGCGCCGCTAATAGTTAAAAGATTGTTTAAAAACAAGAGGCCGCATGCTCTAACCTATTTAGTAATAGAGAGTTTTTCGGCCCAGCTAATGGCTTGGCCACTGATAATGTATATATTTGGCGAGTTTTCAGTAATTGCTCTGCCGGCAAACATGCTAATTGTGCCGCTGGTGCCGTTTGCTATGCTGCTGTCTGCTGTTGCTGGAGCAGCCGGTATGTTGGCTCCGGCTTTGTCGGGGTGGTTGGCTTGGCCGGCACGCTTGCTTCTAACGTACATGATAGATGCCATGCAGCTACTAGCCAAAGTGCCCCATGCGCTGAGCAAACAAGGTCTTAGCCTAGCCCAAATGCTTTTAATTTATGCTGTAGTAGTCGGCCTTTGTTTTGTCTTGTGGCGCAAAACTAGAGGCAAAACTGGTATAATAACAGAGAACGACGGGATAAAAACTTGAAGGGGAGCTATGTCCGGACATTCTAAATGGAGTACCATCAAACGTCAAAAGGGAGTCGCCGATGCCAAGCGCGGCGCTGTCTTTACTAAACTAGGCAACCAAATTGCCATTGCTGCACGCGGTGGAACCGACCCCGTCACTAACTCTGCACTGGCTATGGCTATAGAAAAGGCCAAGGCAGCCAACATGCCCTCGTCCAACATTGAGCGATCAATTCAACGCGTCAAAGATAAGTCGGCGGCTGATTTGCAGGAAGTTATGTATGAAGGTTACGGTCCGGGCGGGGTAGCTATATTGGTAGACTGCGCCACCGACAATGTGAACCGAACCCTGCCAGAAGTACGCAATGCATTCAACAAGCACGGCGGCGCTTTGGCAGAAAAAGGAGCTGTGGCATTTCAGTTTGAGCGCAAAGGTATGATACGGGCAAAGGGTAGCGGTGATGAGCTAATGCTTATAGCTATTGATGCTGGTGCAGAAGACGTACAAGAAGAGGGCGAAGAATCAATTATTTATACATCACCAAGTGACTTGGCTAGAGTACGGGATAATCTAAAAATTGCTAACATAGAGGTTATAGAAGCCGAGCTAACGTACGCGCCAAACAACAGCGTGGAAGTGGCAGATAAAGACACAGCAGGCAAAATTATGCGTCTCATGGACGCGCTGGATGATCTAGACGACGTGACCAATACGTACACCAACTTTGATATCCCAGAAGATCTAACCGAGGACTCATGAGCAGGATCCTAGGCATTGACCCGGGCACCGGAATTTTGGGGTTCGGGGTCATAGATGTGGATCAAAAAGGCAAAATTCAGCTGGTAGATGCCGGTGTGATCCGCACGCCAATCAAAGAAGACGACGCAGTAAGGTTGCAGACTATCTTTGAGGAGCTGACAGACATAATTATGCAGAACAAACCGCAGATAATGTCGGTAGAGAAGCTATTTTTTATGAAAAATGTTACCACCGCCATGACGGTCAGCCAGGCGCGGGGCGTGGTGCTACTATGTGCCATGCAAAACCAACTGGAAATTGCCGAGTATACTCCACAGCAGATCAAGCAGGCTTTGACTGGCTACGGCCGGGCAGACAAAAAACAAATCCAAGAAATGGTGCGGGTGGTGCTGGGCCTAGAAGACATACCCAAGCCAGATGACTGTGCAGACGCTCTGGCAGCAGCTATCTGTCACGCGAACCACATGTCGCAGTGACCTGCTTTCTAACAGAGTCAGAAACACTGTCACTGCTCTTGGCGCACTACTGCGTCAGAAACTCTGCTACTCGCTCACTGTACTAAAGTGTACACCTTGCTCCGTTGCTCGTTTCTTCCTTGTATTGCGCTCAAGCATGTGTCTCGCGGCTCAATTAAGGATATGAGATAATAACTACATGATAGCAACGCTTTCTGGCGTAATTAGCGAAAAACTTTCAGAACTAGTAGTGCTGGATGTAAACGGCGTGGGCTACGGGCTGTATGTAACTGCCGAAGATTTTGGGCGATTAAATACTGGCGACAAGACTAAACTTCACATTTACGAACACATACGTGAAAACACACACGACCTGTTTGGGTTCAAACAACCAGAGACCAAGGCTTTGTTTGAGCTGCTTCTGGGAGTAAACGGTGTGGGTCCAAAAATGGCACTTAACATGTTAAGTGTTGGAACCATGGACGAGGTGCGGCAAGCCGTTGCGAGTGGCAATGTAAAGTTTTTGCAGACTGCCAGCGGCGTAGGCAAACGCGTAGCAGAGCGCGTAGTAGTAGACCTAAAAGACAAGGTTGGCCTAGCGGGCGTGGACCTACAGTCTTCTGGCCTACTGCAGGCTGACTCGCTACTTCTTAAAGACGAGGCTGTAGAGGCGCTAGTAAGCCTGGGTTACACACCACAGGATGCTTCCCAAGCCCTAAAATCCGTTGACAAAGAGCTGTCCACCCAAGACCGTGTAAAACTAGCACTCAGGACCAAAGCATGATAGAACGTATTGTAAACACCAGCAACGATGAGCCAGAAGAGCAAGAGTTAGAAAATACCCTACGACCACGGGACTTTACCAACTACATTGGACAGGAACGATTAAAGAAAAACCTGAAGCTGGCAATTACGGCGGCAAAAAAGCGCGGCGAGCCGCTAGATCATGTGCTGCTTTATGGTCCTCCGGGCCTGGGTAAAACCACTATGGCTAGTGTGATAGCAAATGAAATGGGCGCACAGATACGCATAACATCTGGCCCGGCCATTGAGCGCGGTGGAGATTTGGCTAGCTTGCTTACAAATTTGCAAGACGGCGACATACTGTTTATAGACGAAATTCACCGCTTGCACCGTTCGGTAGAAGAGATACTTTACAGCGCCATGGAAGATTTCAAGCTAGACATTATGCTAGGCAAAGGCCCAAGTGCTAAAAGCTTGCGGCTGGACTTGCCCAACTTTACTATCATTGGCGCTACTACCCGCACCGGTGCGCTAGCTGCCCCACTGCGTGACCGGTTTGGCATGGCGCATAGGCTAGAATTTTACAAGCCAGTGGAGATTGCCCAAATCATAGAACGATCAGCCAAAATACTGGGCATCAAAATTAAACCTCAGGCTGCTCAACAACTGGCAGAGCGTGCCAGGCTGACACCGCGCATAGCCAACCGTCTGCTTAGGCGTGTTCGTGATTTTGCAGATGTTAACGGCGATGGAATTATTGACACAGAAATTACCACGCAGGCCTTGGCACTGCTTGAAGTGGATGATATTGGCCTGGATCCGGTAGATCGCATGTTGCTGCTTGCAATTATAGACAATTACAAAGGCGGTCCGGTTGGTGTAGATACCCTGGCCGCATTACTAGCCGAAGAGAGGGGCAGTATAGAAGACACTATTGAACCTTACCTCATGCAGGTGGGCCTGCTAGAACGTACTGCTCGCGGGCGCAAGGTTACAGACAGGGCCTACAAGCACCTTGGCAAAGAAAGCGACAAAAATCACAACCAACCAAAACTGATATAATATTCAAAATATGCCACACACATCAGCACACAGAGAAGAAGCAAGCAGCCACTTGACCCCCATGGGCCAGCGCTTGTTTAGGTTTGTTGAGTTTGATGACAACGAACAACTTTTGGCTGAGATTCGTAAGCATCCCGTTGGTCTTGTATTTACGATTGCAACCGGGCTCTTTGTTTCACTAGCCGTAATGGTGGGCTTGGTGGTGCTTGCCCTGAATCTAGAGTCTATCGGGTTTAGCTTAGACAACACTTTGATTCGCGATGTGTTGGTTGGCTTGGCACTGGTGTTTGGCGCATTTGGCCTGATTGCAACTTTTATTGCCGCGGTTTTATATTTAAGTAACGTCGTTTTTGTGACAGACCAAAAGATTGCGCAAGTCATGTACATTAGCTTATTTAATCGCAAAATATTGCAGCTAGGCATGGGCAATGTCCAAGACGTAAATGTATCTCAAAAAGGCATATTGGCTCACATTTTTGACTACGGCAGCCTCATAATAGAAACCGCAGGCGAGATGGAAAACCCGGCCTTTACGTATGTGCCAGACCCTAGCACTAATTCGCAGATTATAATTCAAGCGCACCAAGAGTACGTAGAGAAACACGGCAACTAACCATAGCCCTTGTGTCGTGTTGTCTTGCTGCCCGGCGTGGACTTTCTACTCGTTGAAGGGGTTTTCGCGCGCGCTCTCGATCAAAGCTTTTATTTCCTCGCTGTTGTCTTCTAGCTGTTTAAGTTTGTCTATGGTAGATTGGTCTATTTTGGGAAGCCTAATATCGTTTAATTTTTCGGTCAGCTGGTCATCGCTGGGCTTGGCCTGGTTGAGGGCATTAATGCGCCAAACCAAAAAGCCGTAGGCTAACAGGGCAGATACTATGAAGATAACAGCTCCATAGCGGGCTGCCTTTTTTAACCTAAGCAGTAACAGGTTTGGAAAATTTTTGATGCTAAAGTTTGGTTTGATGTCTTTCATGGTTTTATATAGGCATTAACTGTTAGTGTAAAACTTAGTTTAGAGCGGTTGCTGGGATTGGGCTGCACAGTTACGCCGCTGACCTGAGCAGTGCGTCGGTTGTTTTCTAGGCGTTTTAGGAAATCAATAAGCTGGTTGTAGGTAATTGGTTTGGCTTGTTCTTGTTGGACAGTGATTTCCATGACGTAAACGCCAGCTATACCCTGTACAGGTTTTACTTGGGTAACCGACGCAGTGGAAGTTTGTGTTTGCGAAGTGCCGGTGGTGTCGCCCGCTTCGGTTGTGGGTTTTGGTACAGCCTGGCCCAGTGTAGATGCCGGGAAACTTATGGAGCTGAGCGTTATGCCACTCTCAGAGGCGATTTTTACAATCTCTCTAACCGTTTGGGCCTGGTCTTTGTCTTGGGGTACCACTGCCTTGGCAATCTTTTCCAGTTCTATGTAGGTATCTATGTTTTTGTTGGTTTGAACTAGTGAAGTTTGCTGGTTCTCTGCCAGCTCGTTTTCTAACCTCAAGTTCACTAGTTTGGCTGATTTTTTGCCCAGGGTTTGGTTGGCCCAGATTATGGAATAAACAGACAGCAAGCCCATAACTATTAGTATGCCCGTAGCAACGATGTTGGTGTGCTTGCTTGTCATGAACTACCGCCTTTATTTATAAACAAGAACGGGTTCTTTTTAGCAAAACGAGCCCGTATATTAATGGTGCAGGGGTAGCGCGGATCTGCCGAGGTTTCATTGCAGGAAATATTTACAATGTCAGCTTGGTCAAAAATTTTATTACCAGGGTCTGCCAGATTAACTTGTACTTGGGTGGCGGTGTTGTAGTTGGCAGCTATAGCCGAGAGGTCAATTGCGCCCTCTACTTTGCTGATCTCTAGGTCGGTTAGGGCTGCATTGGCTGGTATAACCGAACCAATTTGCTTAATTAGCTCAGAAAACAAAACTTCGCGAGACAGCACCTGAACGACCAACTTTAAGCTTCCAGAAATTTCATCTACTTTGGTTTGGGTGTCCTCTAGGTTCTGGGCATTTAGCTCAGACTTGGTACGATCAAGCCGGGTAGAGAGGCTGTTGATAGACCGGTCCATATAAAACAAACCCAGAGCCACGATTATGAGTATTCCGCACATAAAACCAACCAGTGTCAGCACCCACTTAAACAGGCTGGTGTTGCGTCGGGCGTAACCAACACTGTCTTTGAGGCCGGTAGGTATTAGATTGATCATGCAAATATTTCCCTAGGGTTTAATAGCGCCAGACCAGCAACGGTAATATACATGGACTTCTCTACGCTGCTTGGTGGTTGTAGCCTACCAAAAGTTATGTGCTGCCATGGCTCTGAACCACGCACAGGCAACCGTAGCTCATTCGTCAAATATTCATTAATACCTGGCATGTTGGCACCACCACCCATAACTACAATCTGGCCAATCTTGTTCTTTTCGCCATAGCGTTCTTCATAGTAGCGTTGCATGCGGCGAATCTCTTTGACCATTTGTTCTAGTAACGGCGAAAGTACCTCTGTAATCTCTGCTTGCCTTTTGCTATGGCGCAGTCCGTACTTGGTTTTTATTATGTTGGCTTCGTCATAAGAAGTCCCCAATTGGTTAGCAATCAGTTTGGTAAAATCATCACCCCCGCCCTGGACGGTTCCGGTTACTAGAAGTGTTTTGTCGTAAATAGTAATGTCGGTAGATACAGAACCAAAGTCTATGAGTATGGTCGGCAGGTCGCTGCGGTCAGCCTTTACAAACACGCGGCTAGAGGCGGCAATGGTTGTTTCCATGGCTGCCACTTCCAGGTCAAGCAGGCTGGCTAGCTGCATGTAAGAATCAACAATAGTCTTTGGCACGGCCACGGCAAACAGCTCAACTTCTTTGTCTGACTGGTTGATGATTGTATGGTCCAGATAAAGTTGGTCTACAGATACTGGGATGTATTGTTCGGCTTCTAGTTTTACTGCGTCTGCCAATTCTTTGCTGCTGAGTTTGGGAGGAAGTTTGATCACCCGGTTAAAGGTTCTAGCAGCCGGAATACCTATTGCCACGCGTTTGGTGGTAATTTTGCCGACCAAACCATTTTTAAATAATTCAAGTATAGAACTAGCCAGGGCTTCGTGGTTAATAATCACGCCATTTTTAATTGCCTCGGGGTTAAACCTAATAACACCGTATGCAGACACAACGGGTTTTTTGCCGCTTTGATCAATTTGCATGACTTTTAGCGAGCTATGGCCTATGTCTAGGCCAAATAGCGGCTTGTCGGTGTAAAGATAATTTTTAGATTTTGATATTTTCATGCTTGCCCATCAAAGCATTAGAGGTACTAACAGATTAACTATAACATATAAAGGGGTATGGCTTATTCAAAACTACGGCGGTAGCCATCTATAACCCAGAAGGTTTCGCCGGTGCCAGGAACAGAGGTACCAAAAGTAATTGTGCCACTGTTGCTTAGCTGTACCGTTTGCCCAACCAAAGCGCCAATTTGGCCGCTGTTATTTACCTGCACTCTAGTCCACCGAGCGTAAAATATAGTGTCTGGTCCCTCGGCTGAATTGCTCAGGCTTATAGTTGTGTCGTTGCGCGAGTTATAAAGATCTGTTCCGGTCACGCTAGAACAGTCTGGTGAACAGCTGGCGTCACTGCGGTAGGTTATTACCTGGAAACCGGTGCCAGAGGCGTTGGACACTAACTTGGTGCTGTTGCTAAACGTAGCGCCGCTGCTGCCATCGATCATTATGTTGGGCTGCGTGCTGCCTAGCGCATCAGACACTTTAATTTGTGTTGAATTAGAAGAGGTTAAGTTGCCAGTAATCCAAACATCACCTAGAACCGTCACTTGGCAGGTGTTGGAAAGGGTCACGTTGCCAACTATTTTTGTGTTTGCGGCCCAGGTTTTAGTTTGGCTTCCAGAACAAGATGCAGCCGACCCGGTAATCTCTGTTGCAATAGCTGCCTTTTGGGCCGCTCGGTCGTGCGGTGGCAGGGGTAGGGCCGCCACGCCAGAGCTGGCAGTGAGGCCTGGGTCGCTCATGCCGCTTCCACTAACTTGGTTGTTGGCCTTTACGTCGCCATAAATATGGGCAGTATTGTTTATATCTATTGGTTCACCGTTTCCACCGCCACAGAGTTGCGGGTACGAACTGTCAGCAGGGTTGGGGCAGGTTTGGTGGGCAACGCTAAGGTTAACTGGGTTAGAGCTAAGTCCTATCTGGGCTGAGTTGCTCATACTGATCTCGCCGTTGACGTGGACATCACCACCCAAAATTTTTGCGCTGTTACTCATATACAAACCGCCCACTCCGGTGACAAGGCTAAAGTTGCCGGTGGTTACCGCGCGCAGGTCTACCTTGATCTTTACCGTAGAATTAGGTGTACTGCGGCTGACGGGGCTATAAGAGTAGCCAGTTGCATTTATAGTTTTGCTGGTGGTGCTGTTGTTTGTAACAGAAACTTCATAGGTTACTTTGGTTACGCCGTCGTTATGCAGTTCTATGGGCGTGGTTGTGCCTGGCCAGTCTGGGTCGGCATTTATCTGTTCTACTGCATAATCTATGCTGGCATCGGTGCCAAACTGGGCTTGGGTATGTAGCTGGTCCTTGTGAGCCAAGTTATAGCTAGAGGTAGCCAGCTGGAAATAATGCGACGCGATCAAAATTAAAAACGGCAAGATTACAATAAGCGATATCAGAACAAATCCTCTTTGATTCTTTTGTGTGACAGCCATTAGAACGTATTCCTCAAAGTTACTCTTATGCTATTGTCTACAGCCAGTGGCGTGCCAAAACTATCGCGCTGTAGGTTGAGACCGATTTTTATAGACCGTGCTAGCAGGGGGTCGGTGGTCAGTGCATCGTCTTGGTCATAGAGCGTAAAGACCATATTGCTTACATTGTCTGCCAGCTTGCGGTCAGCTGGGCACGAGGTCGATGCGCTAGCTTCTGGGCAAGACGTTCTAAGCGAATTTCCAGTCGCGCTAGAGTTTGCCAAAATTCTTTTATACAAAGTAGTGCCGCTTTTAAAATACACCAACTCGTTTATATAGGGGCTGCCTGTGTCTGGATCAACAATATAATCATGGTTTTGGTCCAGGGCAGGTACCGCGATGATGATCACAAAGTTAGAGTTACTGGTTGTCCAGCTACCACCTGGGGCGTTGGGGTCGGTAATGGTGTTTGCCTGCCGAACACCCGCTCCATAGCGCAGTTCTTCTACTGCCGTTCTGAGTAAGTTTTGTGAGTCTACAGTCATGTCCATAAGCACGTTGTTGCGAGTAATTAACACCAAAAAGTTTGTAAAAATAGTGAGTAGGCTAACCGAAATTATGCCTAGTATCAGAAGGCTCAAGTTCAATTCAACCAGGGTAAACCCAGCTCGCCCGTTTACGCTTGGCCGGCGTGGAGCAGAAGTGAGGTTAATATTGGCCAACACCAAGCTCCCCTATATATGTAGTGTACGAATACGTCCGTTGTGCTCCTTGGTCGTTGTAAGTTATAGAAATATCTATTTTTTTAACAGACGTTGACTGCGAAGAAACCTGCAAACTGCCACTTCTGGGGCTTCTAAGTTCGCCTGGTAACTCGCTGGTTATGTTTGTTGTGCCGTCTGTAAGACCCAAATATCCGGTACTTCGCAAACTCTCTACTTTATTTTCGCTATAAGAATTAGCAACTGTTAGCGAAAGTGCCCGGGCGCTTAGGCTGTAGTAAACCGATCCCAACAAGCTGGCTGCGCCTACCAATAAACTACCAACTACCAAAGATACAATTAGCTCAACAATTGTAAACCCTGCCGTCTGGTTTCTGGTACGCCGAGCCGGCTCGCTAAAGCGCTTCTTGTTTAAATTTAACATGGTGCTAAAGCTTATTATAACAAGCAAAGCATATAAAAGTTACGGCAGGAACTAAACGGTTAGTTTAGGTTGCTTTTCACAAAGTAAGTGCCACCGCTCTCAAGCGTAGCAGTTAAGGTAAACAGTGCACAGTCGGCTGCAGCTGTAGTGCAGGCCGTGGTACCATCTGTTTGAAATACAGCATAACCGTAGCAAGTTGTAGACGGCGTGGCACATAGAGCTTGAGTGCTGCCTTTTGGATCTTTTAGGGCTTCTGCGTCAAGGCCCTTCATGAACGAGCCTCTCCAGGTTGAATCATTTAATCCATCGTTAGATCCCTGGGTGCCCAGCCCTGGATAGGCGCCATATTGGGCGTAGTAGGCCTCTAGTTGGCCATGCAGTGCCTTTACATCGGTTTGCCTTTCTGTGTCGCGGGCTTTCTTTTGGATGCCGGTAAACGTGGTAATAACCAGCGCTGCCAAAATACCAATGACCACGATCACAATTAGGAGCTCCACGATTGTGAAACCACGTTGTTTTAGTTGAACTCTCATTTGTTTATGCCCACCCTTCTGGATTTACCTAAAGATAATTAAGTTTTATATATCAGATTATAGACATAAGCGCTTTGGCGTCAAGCAGGCTAGGGACTACGCTTAACCGCCGCTGATGTTTTTGCTTAGCCCGGCAATTGGTCCCATAACGCTGGCAGCAATCAGACCCACAAACGCGCCCAGAACAATAATCATTAAAGGCTCTATAATTGAAGCCAGACTGTCAATTAACGTATTGACCTCTTCTTCATAAAAATCTGCAACTTTGACCAAGATAGTGTCGATCTGGCCGGTTTCTTCGCCAACCGCCAGCATCTGGCTGACTATGCGGGGAAAGTATTTGCTCCCACTGATTGGCTCGGACAACTGCTTGCCGTTTTTTACCTCAGTAGCTGCTGCTTTTAGTTCGTCCTCTAGAATGACATTTCCCATGGCTCGGCCAGTAACATTTAATGATTCAAGCACGCTTACCCCGGCGGCGGTCAATGACGCAAAAGTCCTAGAAAACCGCGCAACTGATACTTTAACAACAACAGTTTTAATAATGGGCAAATTTAGAAGCAGCAAATGAAAACGATGCCGGCCACCGGGAGTTTTTATGTACTTTCTAAGCAAGAAGAAGGCAATCCCAAGCCCGACCAATATAAATATAGAGTTGTGTTGCACAAAGCCGCTGACAGTTATCATGGCTCTGGTGTATACAGGCAGTTTGGCATTGGGGCCGCCCAGGTCTTCCATGATCTTTGCGATTTTAGGGATTATAAATATCATGATTCCAAAAAATGCCACCACAGAAACGCTTAAGATGACGATGGGGTACATCATGGCGCCCTTGACCTTTTTGCGAATACTGGCGTCTTGTTCTACCTGGCTAGCCAGGCGCTTTAATATGTCGTCTAAAATACCACCGGCTTCTCCGGCCCTGACCATGTTGGTATAGACCTCAGAAAAAACGGTGGGGTGGCGTGCAAACGCATCGGCTAGGGGCATGCCGCCTTCTACGTCTTTGGATATGCCGGCTATAACCGATTTAAAGTATTTATTTTCTGCTTCGTCCTGGAGCGTAGCCAACGACCGGGTAAGCGGCACCCCGGCAGAAATCATGGTAGATAACTGTCTTGTAAATACCACCAGATCCTTTAGTTTTACCTTTTTGCCGAGCTTTAGTTTGCTTAGAAAACCACTCTTTTCTGCAGACGATGGTTTGAGTGCAATTGGACGCAGCCCCTGTTTGGTCAGCGATTGCATTGCCGCCTCTTGGCTGGCAGCCTGCAAGTTGCCGTGCAGGGCTTTTCCGTCTTTGGTAAGGGCAATGTAGGCAAAGGTTGGCATGTTATTCCTCTGAAGTTACGCGCAAGATTTCTTCTACGCTAGTCTGCCCGCGCAGAGCTTTAATAAATCCGTCTACTTGCATTGTGACCATTCCTTCTTTGATAGCCTGCGTTTGCAGGTCTTCACTGGTGGCACTAGACACAATCAGTTTCTGAATGGATTCAGAGTTTGGCAGTACCTCGTAAATGCCGGTACGGCCTTTGTAGCCCACGTGTCCACAGTTTTCGCAGCCGCCGTCGTGAGCTTTCCAAAGCTGAAGTATGCGGTTGTCTGAAGTCCCGGGTGTGATGTCTTTGCCAATTCCACCCGCAATGGCTTGTTGTTCTAGCTCGTGAAGACTTTTTAGGGTACCCTCATTGTTTATACCAAATATGTGTCCCAGATGCTTTAGGGCTGCCTCGTCTGGCTGGTAGCTCTCGCGGCAGTCGGGGCAAAGTCTGCGCACCAAACGTTGGCCCACGACTGCACGCACCGTGCTGGCAATCAAAAACGGTTCTACGCCCATGTCTAAAAGTCTTGGCAATGAGGTGGCGGCATTGTTGGTGTGCAGAGTAGAGAATACCAAGTGACCGGTTAGGGCAGCCTGTACTGCCAGATCAGCAGTTTCGCGGTCACGGATCTCGCCCACCATTATTATGTTTGGATCCTGGCGCAGCAGGGCGCGCAGGCCAGAAGCGAATGTCATGCCAGCTTTGGGGTTTACCTGTGTCTGGTTGGCGCCCACAATCCGGTATTCTACCGGGTCTTCTACGGTAGAAATGTTGACCGTGGGCTTGTTTAGCAAGCTCAGAATACTAAACAAGCTAGTGGATTTGCCAGAACCGGTAGGGCCAGTTACTAAAAGCATGCCATGTGGCTGGGTAATGGCGCGGTTGATACTGGAAAGGGCAAAGCCCCAGTAGCCCAACTCCTCAAGGGTCAATGCTTTTGCCCCTTCACTTAAAATTCGCATAACTACTTTTTCGCCGTCAACCACTGGCAAAGTAGACACGCGCAGTGCGTGCAGCTGGCCACCTAGCTCAATCTTGAACCGGCCGTCTTGCGGGGCCCGGCGTTCGTCAATCTTCAGGTTAGACAAGATCTTTATACGCGACACAATAGGGTTCAGCAGTTTCTTTGGCAGCTTATTTGCCTCACGCAAAATGCCGTCTACGCGGTAGCGGACCAGCACAAAATCTTCGCGTGGCTCTATGTGGATGTCGCTGGCGCCGGCCTTGACCGCATAATCAATTATCACATTTACGGTTTGTGCGGTTGGTGAATCTTCTGCCAGGTCTTCTTCGTTTACCTCTTCTTCGGTTTCTTCGTCTTCTTCGGGCGACATAACCTTGGTTAATTCAGAACCAATGTTGCCCCTGTATTTGTCTAGTGCTGCCCGGATTTTTGAAGCTGGGGCAATGTGGATTTTGGCGTTTTCGCCAAGCTGCTTTTGTAAAAAGCTAATTGCCTGAATATCATCAGGGTCTTCAAGCGCCAGCAGCATGCTGCCGTCTTTGTCTACGCCAAATACCACTGCATTGTACTGGCGGGCTACACGCTCTGGAATCAGCCGGAGCGTACTTTGGTCTATGTCTTCTGCAACTATATCTACATAGGGGATGTCTACTTCTTTGGCATAGAGCTTGGTCAGGTCTGTTTCAGACAAAACGTTGCCAGTCAGAACCAGCTCTTGCAGAGATTTCTTTTCTGCCTTGGCCTGCTCGTGCAGACCGGCCAGCTGCTGGTCGCTGACCTTGGCTTGTCTAAGTAGTTTTTCAACTATGGCATCAGATATGCGCATTGGTTACTCTCTTCGCTCCAATTTACAAATAGCCGGCAGTAATGTTTGGACGCGGCTATTAATTGTTTTCTGCTCTTTGTTCATGACTGATCAGCCCACCATAATGGTTATGTTCCATTATATAAGAAAAAACTACAACTGCTGCATGATATATAATAAGGGTAACGACTGGTGGGACGTAAAATTTTCTTAAACGGAGGGTTATGGCCTTATGGCAGATGACAAGGCAGCGGCAAAAGAAGGCAAGGGTAAGGCACTAGGGCTGGCGCTAGAAACTATTGAAAAACAGTTTGGCAAAGGTTCGATTATGAAAATGGGCGACGCCCACAAAGTGCACGTAGAGTGCATCCCCACTGGTAGTTTGTCTTTAGATATTGCCCTGGGTGGCGGCATACCCAAAGGCCGCGTTATAGAAATCTACGGACCGGAAAGTTCAGGCAAAACCACCTTAACCCTGCACGCCATTGCAGAAATTCAGAAACAAGGCGGCACAGCAGCTTTTATAGATGCCGAGCACGCCCTGGATCCATCCTATGCCAAGCGCATCGGCGTAGATGTAGAGAACTTATTATTGTCCCAGCCAGACAATGGAGAACAAGCGCTGGAAATTGTGGAAACCCTGGTGCGGTCTAACGCTGTAGATTTGATTGTAGTTGACTCTGTGGCTGCGTTGGTCCCCAGGGCAGAGATAGAGGGCGAGATGGGCGACAGCCACATGGGCTTGCAGGCCCGGCTCATGAGCCAGGCGCTGCGCAAACTCACTGGCGTTATTAGCCGTTCACATGCCACAGTTATTTTCATCAACCAAATCCGTATGAAGATTGGTGTGATGTTTGGCAACCCAGAAACCACTACCGGTGGTAACGCACTTAAGTTTTATGCCAGCGTGCGCATGGACATTCGCCGTATTGCCCAGATCAAAGCCGGAGAAGAAATCATTGGCAACCGCACAAGGGTAAAGGTGGTAAAAAACAAAATTGCTCCGCCGTTTCGCCAGGCAGAGTTCGACATTATGTACAACCAAGGCATTTCGCGCTCTGGCGACATTTTGGACCTAGCCACAGAGCGGGGAATTGTAGAAAAGTCCGGCGCCTGGTTTGCGTATAAAGGCAACAAGATTGCCCAAGGCCGCGAATCTGCCAAAAAGTATTTAGAAGAAAACCCTAAGGTTATGGACGAAATCGCCAAGCAAGTCACCGTAGCCGCCGCCAAGGAAGAGTGATATGGTAACCCCTGAAGCCATTAAAGAGCTAGAGTTTGCAACCTCGCAACCGGTAGCCTGGTTTGTGATTAGTGAGAGGTTACTGAGGCATCCCAGTTATGGTTCTACTTATATGGCCACAGAAAAACTGCTCATAGGTGTTCCGTTGCCCATTAGAAAAAAAGAAGCAATCTCTGATCCCTATACCGACGCTCGCAATAGGACACATGAGGGAACTGTGATGGTTACTGGCGACGATCTGCGGGCGGCCTTTACGAGACTAACTGGCAGCCCGGTTCTGCCTGAAAATGTTAGCGGAGTTGGCTTCCCAAGAGAAGTTGGTTCGATATTTCAGGAAGATCTACAGTTTGATGACGGTTCATACCCGGTTGAAAGAGATCACGGAACTCCCTTAGATAGAACTTTCAGGGTGTCCGTGTATGCAGGCATTACGGCAATTGGCCACCATGAAGATCAGCAGCATTAAGCAGCAGGTGAAGCGGCAGGATCGCTATTCTATTTATGTCGACGAGAAATATGCTTTTTCATTGAGTGAGAGTGAACTTCTAAATTTGGGGCTAAAGATTGGGCAGGAATTTAGCAAAGAAGAGTTAGAAGAGCTCAAGCAAACGGCGGTTTTAGACAAGGCGTACGACCGTGCTCTCAACCTAATCGCGCGCAGGCTTAGATCCGAGTGGGAAATACGCGAATATCTAAAGCGCAAAGATTACACCCCTGCCCTGATCGATACAATAGTTAACAAGTTAAGCATTAGAGGTTATGTAGATGATGCCAAGTTTGCAGAGGCTTGGGTACGTAATCGCCGTTTGCTAAAGCCCACTGCTCGCCGGCGGCTTGTCCAGGAACTTCGCGCTAAGCGCGTCCCTAACGAAATTATTGACCAGGTTTTGGTAGCGGACGAAACTGATGAGCTGCAAGTTTTGCGCGTTCTGGTTGAGAAAAAGAAATCCCGCTACCCAGACAAGCTAAAGTTCATGCAATATTTGGCCCGCCAGGGTTACGACTACGACGACATTAAGGCAGTTTTAGAAGAGTTAAAAAACCACTGACTCCTTATAACTTACCCGATTGGTTAAATATTGAGGATTTGTTAGGCTGGCGACAGTGGCGCGGCGGCTGGCTGGGGTTTGGTGTCCTTTATGCCTTGCAGCGGATCTTGGATAACAATTTTGCGGTTAGTGATTTCTACAATCTGCCCGCGTTCTACACTTAGGCTGCCGCCGCTCAAACTCTTGACCAAAGGCTGTCCCACATAAAGTTTTTCTATAAAAAACGTAGACAGCTCTGTGGCATAATCATTTACCTTGCCTATTTTTTGTTTGCTTTGGGTGTAGACCGGTTTGCCTAGAAGCTCAAAGTTTAGTCCTAGAAGATCCTTTAGGCGTACCAATTCCTGTGGTTCTGTTAGTGAATCGTGATCGTTTACCACAATTCCTTGTGGCACCACGTCACGAATATCTTGGTAAAGTAGCACCAGCCGTTTCTTTTTGTCTTGGTTGTCTAGGCAGTAAAAACCCTCTATCTTTAGGTTGTTTGGGTTAATTATTGTCGACACGGTCACGCCTACTTGCCCGCCGGTACGCAGGCTCATGATTTTTTGCCCAATTAAACTTTTGCTAAGCACAAACATAAGCTAAATTATAACGCAGTTGGGCACATTGCGATTGTGATAAAATTGCTACATGAACGAAGAGCAGCTGGAAGATCTGAAACAGTTTATAGATTCCAAAATTTCTCAAACTGAAGAAAGACTCAACGATAGGATTGATGGAGTAAACGAAAATATTGAAGGTGTAGATAAAAAACTCGATACACGCTTGGAAGAATTGCGCAAAGAAATGATTGATGGTTTTCTGGGGGTGGGTGACGCAATTGATGAAATAAACAAACAAATTGACCACCGCTTAGCCAAGCTGGAACGGCAAGCAGCTTAAACCAAATATCGTTGTAATTTATTGAAAATATTATGCTATTGCTTGCATGGCAATTTGCTTGTTCCATACAATCTTTATCAATGTTTAGAGATGGTCTAAAGATTTGGGTGGTGACTGTCTTGGCTGCTGGCCTACTTGGTTCTGTTGCCAGTGCAGTTGTGGCGCCTCCTTTGGCAGTGCCAGCCGGTCTGGCACTGGCAGAAATAAAAATGACTGGTTCAGAGTTTGTCATGCTCGTAAACAATTCTGGCAGCACCATCACGGACTTGTCGCAATATTGGCTACAGGTTTTCAACAATGCAAACCCGGGGGCGGCAGGTGTATCTAGTTCGCTTCAACAACTGCCTGCTGGCAGTTTGCAGTCTGGCCAGGCAGTGCTTTTGAGCGAGGGCGGTTCAACATGCGGGGCAGCTGTAACAGACAGCCTGGGCATCAGCCTAAGTGATTCAAGTGGTTACCTGCAGGTTATTCAAAACACGGTTGTGAGTGGTGTGCTGTCTCAGCTAACTCACGATGCGGTTTCCTGGAGCTCTGGTGCAAACGCCACACCGGGCATGATTAGCAGCGTGCCCAGTAACAGCTCTGATCCTTTGAACTCGTGGTATCGCTACCAAAACTCTCTGCTAACACCGCCGTTTTTATGGCAAAAGGCTCGCATAGCTAGCCTGGGCGACATTTGCCAGCTAAACGTGGTAGACAATGTTAGCTCTGCTCCGGTCACAACTAGCACTGTAAACCAGCTTTTGCCTGGTTTGCCACCGCCGGCCACCATAGTCAGTGTTTTGTCTGAAACAGACGAGAGTTCTGAGTCTGGGTCAGGCGGGTTGCCTGCCGCAGATATTGGCCTACGCTCACCAGTGTTAAATGAGCTTCTACCAAACCCCAAAGAACCCCAAACCGACGCAGATGATGAGTATGTAGAACTATATAACCCAAACGACGCTACGTTTGACCTATCTGGCTTCAAACTTCAAACCAGATCCGGCACATCTGACACCAAACGTACATACACGTTCCCAAGCGGTACCAAAATAGCTCCCAAATCTTTTGCGGCTTATCCGTCAGAAAACATCAGCGTCAGCTTGTCTAACAATGGCGGCCAGGTTTGGCTGTTAGATCCTAAGGGCAACATCATCAGCCAGACAGAACCTTACACAGAGGCCAAGGAGGGCCTAGCCTGGGCGCTGGCCGAGGGCAAGTGGTATTGGACCACCACACCCACACCAAATGCGGCTAACACCATAAATGGTTCAACGTCTGGCATTAGCAGTTCAAAAAACAAGTCTGGCAGTGGCGTAGGCGTAGTTGAAGGTACCAAGCAAAATGCTAGCCTTGATTCGTCGCCCACAGGGAAAAAGAGTAATTCTAGTGACAACAAAAACCCTCTGCTTCACCCGTTAATCATTGCAGGTGTGGCTACGGCCGCGTTACTATATGGGTTGTATGAGTACAGAGGTGATATTAAAAATAAACTCCACCAGCTCCAACAAAACCGAGCTACTAGGCGAGCACGTCGGCAAAAACCTTAAAGGTGGCGAGGTCATAGAGCTGGTTAGCGACCTGGGGGGCGGTAAGACCACGTTTGTGCGCGGACTGGCCAAAGGCCTGGGCAGTACAGATACGGTTTCTAGCCCCAGCTTTACAATCCAGCAGCAGTACCGCACACAGGACCTAACTCTGCACCACTTTGACTTTTATCGGTTGCATGAACCGGGCGTGCTAGTGCATGAGCTAGCCGAGGAGATTCATAAAGAGGACGCCGTTACGGTAGTAGAATGGGCAGATATAGTGCAGGGTGTTTTGCCAGAAAATCGGTTAAAGATTGAGCTTAAAGCTGTAGGCGAGACCAAAAGGCAACTGGTCTTTCGCGGCCCAGATTCGCTTAAGTATTTGCTAGAGGGGCTAAAATGATTATCCTAACTATCCGTACCGACAAACCAGAAGCTGAAATTGGTCTATATGATGATAACAAGCAGCTAGCTTACGAAACCTGGCAGGCTCACCGTGAACTATCCGAGACGCTCCACCAAAAAATTGCGACAATCTTGCAAAAAAGTAATAAAGATTGGCAAGACATACAAGGAGTTGTGTGCTTTAAGGGTCCAGGCAGCTTTACGGGGCTGCGCATAGGTTTAACTGTAGGCAACGCATTGGCGTATGGCCTGGGTGCTCCAATTGTGAGTGCAAATGGCGAAGATTGGGTAGAAAATGGCATTAAAAAATTGCAGAAGGAAGAAGATGAAAAGATTGCCCTTCCCAAATACGGCAGTGATCCCCACATAACAAAGCCAAAGAAATAATTGAGATTTTGCTACTTTGCGCGTATATTTATTGGTAGGATTTGAGGCTATTTGGGAGCAAAATCCAGGTAGGAAATTATAAATTTTGATATTCAGATAACAGCTGCCGACTAACGAAGTGATAGTGATTGTCGAGCTAGGTTATCTGCAAGGAGTACAACATGGATCCAATTACCATAGTGTTAGCTGTGGTTGGTATTGGTGCTGGTTATAGCGCCAGCACAGTCCTGACCAAAAAGAAAATAGGCTCAGCAGAAGAGGCTGCCAAAAAAGAACTAAAAAAAGCAAAAGTCGAGGGCGAAAAAATGGTAGCCTCAGCCAAAGAAGAAGCTGCCAAACTGGCAGATGACGCCCGCAAAGAAGACCAGGCTCGCCGCAAAGAATACAAAGACTTAGAACAGCGCATAGTCACCCGCGAGGAATCGCTAGACAGGAAGCTAGACGACCTAGACAAACGTTCAGAACATTTGCGAAAAAGTGAAGACGAAGTAGAGGGCCTAAAAAACGAAATCCGCGACATCAGAGGAAAACAACAAGACAAGCTAGAAAAAATAGCCAAGCTTACTAAGGGTGAAGCAGCTGACAAGCTCATGAAAATGACCGAGCGCGACATCAAAGAAGACCTAAAGGGCTTGGTGTCTAAACTCCAAAACGAGGCCAAAGAAAACGCAGAAGAGCAAGCCGCCGCTGTGCTGGTGGGTGCTATGGAGCGAATGGCTAGCGAGGTTACGGCCGAACGCACCGTTACAGCCGTGAAGCTAGAAGACGAGGAAATGAAGGGTCGCATAATTGGCAAAGAAGGGCGCAATATTCAGGCTTTGCAACGTGCCACCGGTGTGGATATTTTGGTAGACGACACACCGGGCATGATAATTTTAAGCTCTTTTGACCCGGTTCGCCGTGAGATTGCGCGCATAGCCCTGGAAATGCTGCTAAAGGACGGCCGCGTACACCCCGGCCGCATAGAAGAAGTTGTAGAAAAAGCCCAAAAGGAAGTCCAAAAGGAAGTTATGCGCGCTGGCGAAGACGCTGCCCGTGAGGTAGGAGTAATTGGCATACCAAAAGAAGTTTTGCAGTACCTGGGCGAGCTAAAGTTTCGTACCAGCTACGGCCAAAACGTGCTAAAGCACAGCACCGAAATGGCGCACATTGCGGGAATAATTGCTGAAGAGCTGGGCGCAAATGTAAAGACCGCCAAATACGCTGCGCTGGTGCACGACCTGGGCAAGGCCCTGACACATAAAATAGAGGGCAAACATCACCATATTAGTGGCGAAATTTTGCGCAAATATGGCGTACCAGAAGATGTAGCCCACGCTGCAGAGGCACATCACGACGACATGGAGGCTACCACCACAGAGGCGCTGATAGTGCGCGTGGTAGACGCCATTAGCGCGTCTCGGCCGGGTGCACGCAACATATCTGCTGAGAACTTTGCAGAGCGCATGAAAGACCTAGAAAATGTAGCCAATAGCTTTGGCGGCATAGAAAAGTCCTACGCTATAAGCGCCGGCCGCGAGGTGCGCGTGTTTGTAAAGCCAAAAGACATAGACGACCTGTCTGCCATCAAACTAGCTCGCGATATTGCCAACAAAATTGAATCTACCATGCAATACCCGGGTACTATAAAGGTCAATGTCATCCGCGAAACCCGCGCCATAGAGTTCGCCAAATAGTCAGCTTGGCATGAAAACCGCCAAAACACCTCCAGTTACAGATAAGACAAAACTGCTTTGTTTTGATCTGGAGTCAAATGGGCTGCACGGGCAGGCGTTTGCAGTGGGTGCGGTGGTTATGGACATGCAGGGCAAGGTGCACGACCAGTTTACTGCCCGCATGAGAATCCACGGGCAGGTAGACGAATGGGTAGAAAAGAATGTATTGCCAGCAATTAGTGATATGCCCATCACACACGCAACCTACAAAGACATGTGCACGGACTTTTGGAAGTGGTTTGTAGCTGCCCAAAAAAACAGTGACTACACGCTTGTGAGCAACGGCTACCCGGTAGAGTATCGGTTTTTACTGGACTGCCAAGAGGGCGATATTGACACCCGCTACTGGGAGCATCCGTTTCCGCTAATTGATGTATCTTCTTTATTGCTTGGCGCGGGCCTCATAAGCAACTCGGCTAAACAAGATTTAGTAGCCAAAGCTACAAAAGACGAGGAATTTAAAAACCACCACCCATTACACGATGCCAAAACCGCGGCTTTGACAGCCATAGAGGCACTAAAGACGTCAGCTTAGTTCTGGCTTTTACAGGGGTTTTATAGTAAAATCACCCTTGTCTTACACATCGACGACGGGGTGTGGCGCAGTTGGCTAGCGCGCCGCGTTTGGGACGCGGAGGCCGGAGGTTCGAGTCCTCTCACCCCGACCATGCAAAGAGTCCAGGACGTAGGCCTGGGCTTTTTGCATGGTTTCAGGGGACGAAAGGCACGAGAACCGTAGGTTCGGTGGACGAGAAGCGCAGGCCAAGAATGTGCATGCATATTCTTGCCGAGCATCGCAGGTAGGAGTATTCGCTTCAGCGAATGCGATGTCCTCTCACCCCGACCAGTTATAATAAGGTTCATGCTTGGTGTTTTTGTTACCAGTCTGGCCGCTTTAGTCGTGTTGCTTGCTACAGAGCGGGCTGCGAAGACCAACAAAATTTCTACAGAAGTCTCGCGCAAGATCCCGCATGTGGTGGGAAGCCTGGCTATTGCCACGTGGCCGTTTTTTGTCAGCATGCACACGGTGCTTACTTTGGGGCTGGTGTTTACGTTTGCGGCTATTGGGGTGAGGGTTTTCAACTTGTTTCCAAATACCCGCTTTGTAGACAGGAAATCGTGGGGCGAGCCTTTGTTTGGGTTGGGCGTAGCGGGCGCGGCCGTGATTGGTCCCAGTAAGTGGGTGTTTGCGGCGGCCATGTTGTACTTGGGCGTTGCTGATTCTGTAGCCGCATTGGTAGGCAAACGTAGGGGCAAAAGGCAGTTTCAGTTTTTTGGCCATATAAAAAGTTTAGAGGGCAGTCTGGCTTTTCTGGTGGCTGCAATCTGCATAACAGCATTGTTGGTTTTTATGGCTCCTGCGGGCCTAGACAGCCATTGGCAGGTGGTTATTTGGTTGCCGCTGTTGGCTACAGCAGTAGAGGCTATAGCGCCGTGGGGGATAGATAACCTTGCGTTGCCAATAATTGTTACTGCCGTGTTGGCCAGTTTGTAAACTAAATATCTGTCTCGCGCTTTTCGCCAAACGGGCCGTGGGCTCGTAGGGCATTGAATATAACTATAACGTCAACAATCTCTTGCAGACCCGCGCCAAGGGTTGCGCTAAATCGCCCGGTAGAAAAGACTAGCATAAGCCCCACGCTTATAGCTATGCCAATCCAGATGCTTTGTTTGGCAATGCCAATGGTCTTTTTAGCAATAGCTACAGCTACAGACACGCGCTCAATGTCGTCTATCATAATCACGGCGTCTGCTGATTCGGCTGCCGCAGCCGAGCCTCGCGCACCCAGTGCTATGCCCACATCGGCGGCGGCCAGCACTGGCGCATCGTTTACGCCGTCGCCGGCAAAAGCTACAGGGCGTTCTTTTTCTTGCTCTACGGCGCGGATCTTGTCTGCTGGCAGGGCACCAGCCACAACCTCGTTAATACCAAGCTGGCTGGCTATTTTGTCTGCTACCTTTTGATTGTCCCCGGTTACCATCAGGAAGTTTTTGACGCCCATTTGCCGTAGGCTTTCCAGGGTAGATTTACTCTTTTCTCTCACGCGATCATCAAAAGAAATCACGCCAGCCACTGCTTGTTCCACAGCTATATAAACAGAAGTTTTTCCTATGGGTGCCGCCAAGGTTTTGGGAATAGACATGCCTTCTTGCTCTACTAGCTCGCGCCTGCCTACTACTAAACGGTATTTGCCAAAGGAACCTTTCAAACCCATTCCGGGGATTTCCTCTACGTTTTTCACCTTGGCTAGTTTTAGTTTTTTGCCCAGCGCCGCGCCTACTATAGATTCGGCAACTATGTGGGTAGAATTTTGTTCTAACGACGCAGCCAAAGCTAGTACCTCGTCGTTTGTAAATGGTTTGGCAGTTTTTATGCCAGCCAACTCCAGACGCCCATAGGTCAAGGTGCCGGTTTTGTCAAAAGCAAAGGTCTTAATCTCTGCTAGCCTTTCTAGGGCGGTGCCGCTTTTTACTATAATCCCGCGCTTGGCTTGGCGGCTCATGCCAGAAATAAGCGCTATAGGTGCTGCCAAAATAAGCGGGCAGGGGGTGGCTACTACAATGACTTCCAAAAAGCGGATAGATTCACCGCTAACGACCCAGGCGGTTATAGCAATGCCAAAAGAAACTATGGTAAAGGGTATGCTGTAGCGGTCTGCCAGTCGGACAAACGGAGCGCGGCTGGCTGCAGCCGAACGCACCAGGCTAACAATTTGTTCGTACTGGCTGTCTGCAGCAGAGCGCAAGGCGCGGGCCGTGACTACGCCATCTTGGTTGACCGAGCCAGACAGTAGCTGATCGTTTAGTCTCTTTAGTGCGGGCATGCTCTCGCCAGTTAGGCTTGATTCGTCAAAGCTGGCCTGGCCATCTATAACCACCGCATCAACTGGCACCAGCTCTCCGGCGCGAATAATAATTTTGTCGTTTGGTTTTACCTCGCGTGCTGGTATATCTATGGTCTTGCGGCCACGCAGCACGTGAGCGGTACGTGGTGCGCGTTCTAGCAGTGCGGTAAGCTCGGTCTTGGCCCGGCCTTCGGCATAATCTTCTAGCGCCTCGCCACCAGTCAGCATAAGCACAATTATCATGCCTGCCCAGTACTCGCCCATAATTACCGAGGTTATAATGGCCGTGGCTGCCAGTATGTCTACCCCGTATTTACCGGATCTTAGGTCGCGCAAGATATCTATAATAATGGGGATAGAGTTGGCAATTGCAGCCACGCCTAAGACAAAGTGTGACGCGGTGTCCTTTCCTGCTAAGTCCAGGGCAAGGCCAATCACAAAGGTTACAACAACCAGTCCAAACTGGCGGTAATTATTAAAGAAGTTCCAGAGTTTATTCATCATGTATGTCCTTGGGGTGCCCGAAGGGAATTGAACCCTCGTATCCGCTGCCACAGAGCGGCGCTTTAACCACTAAGCTACGGGCACCACGACCGCGTGATTATACCACGCCCACCTCTGTTATCCAACTGGTACGCCCGGTAGGACTCGAACCTACGACCTTGAGCTTAGAAGTCTCCTGCTCTATCCAGCTGAGCTACGGGCGCATGGTGCGGGTGGAGGGAGTCGAACCCTCGTCGCCAGTTTGGAAAACTGGAATAATGGCCGTTATACCACACCCGCGTATTAACCGAAGTGATTATAACAAATTATCGGTGTTACGAAGGATTTTAGTTCTCAACCCAGACAACATTGTCTACGTAGGCAAGAATTCCAGAATTGCCTTGCAAAATGATTTGCAAGCTGGCTGAAGCTACGCTGCCAGAAGTTGGAGTATAGTTAAAACTCGCTGTAGCAGCTCCAACAGATCTAACTCCAGTTTTGTACTGACCTGAGATCCAATTGCCACTAGCATCGTATTCGTCCACGTAGAACCCAACCTCGCCACTAGTTAGTTGTCTTATGTCCACATAGGTGCTTAAGTTGTAATTTGCGGACGGGTTCAAAGTTGTCTTTGGTGAAAACAGGTGGGTGTTGCCAGAGACAGCGGTCATTTTTACAGAGTTAACCGGGTTGGCAGGACTGCCGTTGCCGGCACCATCGGCAATAATGTTGGCTGGGCCATCAGTCAACCAGCCGCCGCTAATTCCAGCGTCAAAAGTACCATTAGCTACCAGGTTGTTTACTGCGGACGGTGGCGGAGTTGCCACGCCTTCGTTTATCCACTGGAAGTTATCCAAATATGCAACTATACCTGAGTTCGCTGGCACAATTACTTGCAGCCGTGCCTTAGCTACGCTGGCAGACGATGGTTTGTACTCATATCCGGCGGTTTGAGGCCAAGCAAAACTAACACTTTGTTTGTATTGGCCAGAAATCCATGTGCCATTTGAGTCGTATTCATCAATGTAGTAACCTAGCGCATAGCCGGTCTTTACCTTGGTTAAATTCATGTAGCTTTTTAAAACATAGGTGCTGTTTGGGTCGACAGAGACTTGGGGTGAAAACAGATGAATATTTTTGTTGGTTGAGGTCATAGAAATAGAGTTGGTGGGGCTAGGGTAGCTACCGCGCCCCGCTGTATTTTTCTTAACATAGTTGGGTGCGTCGGTCGTCCAGCCACTAGCTAGGCCACTGTCAAACGTTGAGTTTGCCAATAGGTTAGTGCCTTTTACTAGCGCATCTTTGACAGTAACTACCGGAACACTCTTGTTCTTTACGTAGGCAGCAATCTGATCCAGGTCAGAGGTACTGTACTCATAGTCTTCCGGATCTGCACTGGCGTTGGGCTGGATATCGTGAAAGGTTAGTACCAACCACTGATTGTTGGCAATTGCCTGGTCGATGTACCCCTTAACTGTGTCTACAGATACACCAGCTTGAACTTGTTGGTCGCGGATTATGTAGTCGTTATAAGGGAAGCTGTTATATCCTGTGTCGGCAAAACCGCGGTGTGACTCATAAAGTTTGGCAATCTGGGCCAAAACAGTTTGGTTGTAATCACCGTACGGGCTGGCAAAGTTGACAGCATTTATACCATGAGCAGCTAGGTCATTCTTACTTTTGGTTAATTCTTGCGTTACTTGGCTGGCTGTTAACTTCTTTGTCTGGAAATCTGGATCGCTGCTAGCTAGAAGAGGGTGACTGACGGTGTGTGCACCAATTTCCCAGCCATAATTATTCTGTAGCTGAACAACCTGGTCCCAGGTCATATATACCTCATCTTCGTCGGCGCCGCAGGTATTTGGTACTGTAGTCATACCAATACAGCCTGTTGTTACATAATTTACCCCCGCAAAGCCATATTTGGCTAAAGTAGGTGCCGCCTGGGTAAGTGAGCTATTTAGCCCATCGTCAAACGTAAATGTTACTTTTGCTGCAGGGGTTAAGTCGGTCGCAGCGTAAGCACGCAAAGGGACCCCAAATGCAAAAAAACTTCCATAAAAAATTGCTAAAGATATGACGCAGGACTTTACAAGTTTTTGCTTCGCAAAACCAACAAGGTTCATTAGGTTAAATCCATTTCACCACCTATTACAATGGCCAGCCAAAGGCTACCACACCCACGCTTTAAGTGAAGTATACAATAGTTTGCAAGTTTACGCAAGAACAAAGGGGCAGCTAAGCATAACCTCTTATAAAATAAGCTTTACAAAATGTCATTTAAAGGATACAATTTGTGCTGAATGAACTGCGAGGGGTGGCGAACAGCATTCAAAGCTTATTAATTTTTAAATAGGAGGCCTCCTATTATGTATGGTGGAGTAGTACTCGGAACCAGCACAACGGCTGTTGCTGCGGTTGTTTTGCCAAAAACTGGCGCAAACCGTCTGCTTACAGTTGTGGCAGCCGTTACACTTGTATCAGGTGTAGCAGTTGTTGTAACCTCGCTTGCTCGTATGGTAGCTAAGCGAGCTCACAAGGCTTAAGCTTTTGTGACTTGAAGGGGAGGGGTTAACCATTTTATGTGGTTCCTCTCCTCTTTTTGTTTATATTTGCCACTAGACCGTCAAGGAAGAATTATGAGCACAGATAAAACCAAGCCAAAATCGAGCAAGAAAGCTAACCAGAATAAGCCTGGTAATCGAGCTTTTTTCATATTTAATTTGAAAAAGCGATCTACGACAAAGAAGAAGTCGAAGAAAAAAAATGTAGTCAACCACCGCTTCTACCTAACGGTTGGCACGCTGCTTATTGTTGCTAGCCTGCTACTTGGGTATGAGCCGTTTGTGCAATATTGGCACGAACGCCAAAGAGATACTAGCAAAGCAAGCGCGCCCTCAGACACTGAGCAGTTTCGAAAAGACAAAAAGACCGATGTAGTTATACAAGGCAGGCCAGTACGCATAGATATACCAAGCCTTGGCATCAATATTCCAGTAGCAGATGGCATCTATAACCCCACAACCAAATCGTGGACTCTAAGCAAAGACAAGGCACACTTTGCCCTTATGACTACAATGCCAAATAACCAGACAGGCAACGCTTTTATTTATGGGCACAATCGTAAAGAGGTATTTTCTAAATTAGGCAAAATGAAGGTTGGCCAAAACGCCCTAGTTTATACTGACAATGGGCACGTCTTTACTTATCGTTATCGCAGTTCATACGAGACAAATCCAAATGACGACTCCCTATTTAGATACCAAGGCTCCCCAATCTTAACTCTGCAGACTTGTTCCGGCCTATGGTATGAGAATCGCCTATTAATGACCCTTGATTTAATAGAGGTAAAATAATGGCACTCGATGACCTGATATTTTACGTGTTTATGGTTATAGGATTGATTTACTTTGTGCACTTCGGTTTATATACCGTTGGCGCAAACCTATATGACATAAAACAGTACCGCCGTTTGCGCCGCGTACCCAAGCGATTTAGGACCAAGAGACCACTAGTTAGCGTGCTTATACCTGCCCATAACGAAGAGAAGGGAATTGTCCGTTGCCTGGACTCGGTTCGCAAAAACACGTATCGCAAAATTGAAATCATCGTTATTAATGATGCGTCCAAAGATAAGACCAGCGACCTAGTAGCAGACTACATATGCCGCTATCCGCGAATGTCAATCAGTTTAATTAATCTGCGAAAAAATCTTGGAAAGGCGGGGGCTCTAAACCGCGCACTCAGGAGGCAGGCCAGCGGTAATTTAATAATGACATTAGATGCCGACTCTGTACTTCACAGGCGTGCCATAAAAAGGTCGGTTGATTATTTTGAAGACGAAAACATTGTAGGCGTTGCTGCCAATGTTCGTATGATGGACGACTGGTCTGTTTTGGGTTTGCTGCAAAAGTTTGAGCATATGATTGGTTACAGATCCAAAAAACTCTACTCGTTAACTAATAGTGAATTCATCATTGGTGGAGTCGGGTCAACTTATCGCAAGGAAATCATGAAAGAGGTTAAATTCTATGACACAGATACTTCCACGGAAGACATAGGCCTGAGTCTAAAAATTGCAGCATTGGGCAACAGAGAACACCGATTAGTCTACGGGTCAGACGTCGTGGCTATGACGGAAGGTGTACAGTCTTTCAGGGCGCTGCTACACCAGCGTTATCGCTGGAAAATGGGCATGATCCAGAACTTGCTAAAACACCGGCAGCTGTTTGCAAACAATGACGAGTCCTATACCTGGTCGCTTACTATGTACCGTATACCAATGGCTTTTTTGGGCGAGATTCTTATGATGCTTGAGCCATTGATGTTTGCCTACACCATCTACTTGGTAATCGCTTTTAATGCGGTCGGTATTGTAATGGGAGCCTATATGATAATTACTATGTATGTTCTTTGGAACCTATGGCCAGACGAGCACACGCCGCTGAAACGTAAACTTCTACTAAGTTTATATACTCCGGTCATCTACTTCATTTTTTACATAATGAGTTTTGTGCAGATTGTGTCCATCTATCGATGTCTATTCAATGTGAAGCAAATTACAAACCGTAGTTCTGGTGGCGGGAAATGGGTTTCACCCGAACGAACTGGACAGCAAGTAACACAATTTAACTAAGCTAAATTTCGTGCAGCACTGTAATGTGAGCGCCGAGGCTGTTCAAACGTTCCGCCAGGTCTTCGTAGCCGCGGTTTATGGTGTAGACATTGCGCAGTGTAGATACGCCGCCTGACGCCAACATGCCAATCAGCAGCATCACTGCCGGGCGAATGCCGCTGGGAGCCACAATGTCGGCAGCGCGCCAACGGGTTGGGCCATCTACAAAAGCCCGGTGCGGGTCGGCCAGCTCCAGCTTGACCCCAATCTTCTTCATTTCTGTATACATAAGCGCGCGGTCTTCATAAACCCAGTCGTGTATAAGCGTGCGGCCTTTGGCCATGGCGGCAATGGGTACAAAGTAGGGGAGATTGTCTATGTTTAGCCCAGGAAACGGCCTGCCATAGAGTTTTTCTGCTGGAGCCACCAGCTCGTGGTTGTGTTTGTGGGTGGTTAAGTCGACCAAGTCTGTAAATCCGTTTTCTGCTTTGTACACCTCGCTCTGGGTTACCTTTAGCCCCATTTTTTCTAGTTTCATAAGTTCTAACTGCATGAATTCAATTGGTACGCGGCGGATGGTTATGGACGAGTTTGTTACTACCGCGGCGGCTATGAATGTCATGGCTTCTACGGGGTCCTCTGCGGGAGCGTAGGTAACGTTTTTCTTTATGGATTTTACGCCTCTGACCCTGAGCGTGGTGGTGCCTAAGCCCTCTATCTTTACCCCCAGTTTGGCCAGAAAGCCGCACATGTCTTGCACGGCGTAGTTGGCGCTGGCCATTTTTATGATTGTCTCGCCCTCCAGCCTGGCAGCTGCCATGAGAGCGTTTTCTGTGGTAGTGTCGCCAGATTCGTAAAGCACCACGGTCCGCTTGGGTAAATGTCTATCAGAAGTTACGTGGTAATGCCCGCTTTTAGTAAACACGTCTACGCCAAACTCCTCTAAAGCATAAAGGTGAGGCAGCACCGTGCGCCTGCCCAGCTCGCAACCGCCGGCGTAGGGGATGCTAAAGTCGCGCATTTGGTGCATGAGCGGACCCATGAGCATAATCACGCTGCGCGTCTTGCGGGCAGCAGATTTGTCCAAGTTGTCTAGGTTTAATTTGGCAGGTGGTTTGATCTCTAGGTCGGAACCGTCTTCTCCGGTCCAGCGTATAGCTACGCCAATGCTCTTTAGCACCTCTACCATGCGGTTGACTTCTTCTATGCGCGGGGCCTTTTTTATCCGGGTGGTGCCTTGGTTTAAGAGGCTGGCGCAAATTAGTCCAACCACCGCATTTTTAGAAGTTTTAAGTGTAATCTCTCCGTTCAGTTCATGGCCACCCTCTATACGCAGGCTCACTGCGCTGTCAGAGACGTGGATGATCTGCTTGTTTAGCACGTCGCTTATGCGGCCGAGCGTATCAAGGCTTAAGTTTTGGTGTCCGTGCTCTATGCGGTTTACGGCTGATTGGCTAGTGCCTAGTTTGCGTGCAAATTCTGCTTGGGTTAGGCCCTTTTCTTGTCTAATCTGGTAAATCAGGTGGCCAATCTTTTCGTTTGTGGTTTGCATAGGAGTGTAATTATATCACTGGTGATATAGCAGTCAACTCTTGAAATTTGTAAATTTTACAGTGATACAATGTACGGGATGAAAGATAAAGCCATAGAGAAGTTGATCCAGGCCGAGGCCAAACGCCAGTTTGAAGGTCTAGAAATGATCCCTAGTGAAAACCATACTTCTACTGACGTACTAAAGGCCCTGGGGTCCAGATTAACCGACAAATATTCAGAAGGTTACCCCGGCAAACGTTACTACGGCGGCTGTGAATTTGTGGACCAGGTTGAGAATTTGGCCAGGGACCGGGCCAAAAAACTTTTTGGGGTCGACCACGCCAACGTGCAGCCGTATTCCGGCTCGCCGGCTAATCTGGCGGTTTACTTTGCGCTTGTAGACCCCGGCGATACGGTCATGGGCATGCATTTGTACTACGGTGGCCACATGACGCACGGGCTCAAGGTAAACTTCTCTGGCACGCTGTACCACTCAGTGCAGTACCACACAGGCAAAGACGGCTACCTGGACTATGACGAAATGGCCGGCATGGTGACCAAGCAAAAGCCTAAGCTAATTTTTGTAGGCGCCACGGCTTACCCGCGCATTTTCGACTGGAAAAAGCTGCGCGATATTGCCGACCTAAACAAGGCTTGGCTGGTGGCAGACATATCACACATTGCTGGCCTGGTGGTGGGCGGGGTACACCCTTCGCCGGTTGGATTTGCCGACGTTATTACAACTACTACTCACAAGACTCTGCGCGGGCCGCGCGGCGCCATGATTTTGTGCAATGGCAATCCATCTAGCCCGCTTAAGGCTGTTGAGCGAAAAGCAGAAAATCTGCCCACTTTGATTGACCGCGCCATCATTCCCGGACTGCAAGGCGGACCGCACAACCACCAAACAGCAGCTATAGCTGTGGCTTTGGGCGAGGCAGCCACGCCAGAGTTTAAAGCTTACGCCAAACAGATAGTAAAGAACGCCCAGACCTTGGCCAAAGAGCTTACAGGGAAGGGTTACAACCTAGTAACTGGCGGTACGGATAACCATTTGCTACTTATTGATTTAACAAACAAAAAAATCATTGGAGCTGAGGCTGAAGCAGCGCTAGGCAAGGCGGGGATTACGGTAAACAAAAATACCGTGCCATTTGATCCGAGGCCGCCATTTAGCCCTTCGGGTATTCGCATGGGTACGCCAGCGCTCACTACGCGCGGAATGAAAGAAAGCGAAATGGTGCAGGTAGCCGAGTGGATAGATACGGCCATTACCCACTCTTCTGACGAAAAGATACTTAACAAGTTAAGCAATGATATTAAAACGCTTGCTAAGCAGTTCCCATTGCCGAGCGACAAATAACGCTTAACTTGTTAAGCTTACTCACCAATTAGTTCTGGTTCTTGCTCTAGCGTAACGCCAAATTTGTCTTTTACTGCGTCTACAATTTTTTGTTTGAATTTTAGTAGGTCAGATGTGTGTTTGGCGTGCTCGTTTACTAGCACCAGGGCTTGGCGCGGCCAGGTAGCCATACCGGTTTCGGTGTCATGAACATCTTTGAACCCGGCTGCTTCTATTAGCCAGGCGGCAGACAGCTTGAACTTGCCATCTTTTGTCTCCCAGCTCGCAATGTCTGGATACTTGGCTTTTAATTTGCCGTAAACAGATCCACTGACTATGGGGTTGGTAAAAAACGACCCATTGGTGGGGTTATTGGCGGGGTCTGGTAGTTTGGCGCGGCGGATAGCTAT
>Ga0209542_10002455_pt1 | contig 41431 bp, 34 predicted proteins | sample RifCSPhighO2_01_FD_184028 | JGI IMG/M metagenome (GOLD analysis project Ga0209542, IMG submission 184028) | Soil microbial communities from Rifle, Colorado - Rifle CSP2_plank highO2_0.1 (SPAdes) (version 2) | ecosystem: Environmental > Terrestrial > Deep subsurface > Rock core/Sediment ... | reverse complement strand
CGAGGCGTAATGTGTCGCAACGCATTCGCCCCGTCTCCGAAGAATTTACGAGGCGTAGCCGTAGCTACGGTGAGTAAATTCTTTGGGAAAGATGGTTTAGATTGGCAAATCCGGCAAGAGTTGGAGTGCCGGTTTTGTAATGTTTGTTCCATAGGGATGTGGGGGGTTACCATGCGAATTACCATGCGAATTATGGACAAAATGAGATTTAATTATTATAATGAATTTTGTTTCTTAGGGCCCGTTCGTTAATAGGTTGATACAGATTAGGCTCAATGCGCCCCGGATAGCATCGCTGCGATTGAGCAAAATCTTGAGCCCTACTATCGGTAGGGCGAAGGGTTTTGCGACTGAGTAGTGGTGCTAGACGGGAATGCAGTGAGCGTAAGATGTGTTAAGTTATTAACGTACGGGCCCTTAGAAAAGAATAATCCTATGAAAAAATTCGCGTTATTATCAATAGTTGTATTAGTATTAGTCATCGGCGCCGGAGCCCTCGCTTCATCTTCCGCAAACTCCGGTACCAGCGCAAACCATAGCATCATCATTACCCTTTTTTGGATTGCGTTACTATTGGTTTTAGCAAAAGTGGCTAGTTTGTTAGAAAAAATCGGCCAACCCTCTGTTTTAGGAGAATTACTGATGGGTGTTATAATTGGAAACCTATTCCTTGTGGGAATTAATTTTTTTGAACCGATAAAAAGCGACACACTGCTTGCCTTTCTCGCTGAATTGGGAGTCATAATACTTCTTTTCCAGGTAGGGCTTGAATCAAATATTGCTCAAATGAAAAAAGTGGGGTTGAGAGCTTTTTTAGTAGCAATAGTGGGAGTCATATGCCCTTTTATACTTGGAACTTACATAGTCGGTCCGCTTCTTTTCCCCGGCCTTTCAAGCACCGTATACTTGTTTCTGGGAGCGGCATTAACGGCGACCTCTGTTGGGATTACCGCACGGGTATTTAAAGACCTGGGGAAACTAAAAACTTCGGAGGCCCAAATTGTTTTAGGCGCGGCCGTTATTGACGATGTCATTGGACTTATCATATTAGCAGTAGTTTCTGCCATAGCGACAATAGGTTCAATTAGCTTGGGAACCGTTAGCTCTATCTCTTTTAAAGCAATCGCTTTTTTAATTGGCGCAATTGTTTTGGGACAATTTTCGGCCCCATTTATTGGAAAACTATTTTCAAAAATCCATACTGGAATTGGAATGAAATTCACCCTGGCCGTTTCCTTTGCTCTCGTTTTTGCTTATCTTGCTGGAAAAATGGGCCTGGCCCCAATCGTGGGAGCTTTTGCCGCAGGACTTGTATTAGATCCCGTGCATTTTAAAACCTTTAAAAGACCTAAAGCTATCGACGATCTATTGGAAAGTTCAAAAACATTGCCCTATAAACACCGGGAGAAATTAAAGCAGCTGGCCCATCATCATTCTGAAAAACACGTTGAAGAATTAATTGAACCGCTTTCCTATTTTTTAGTACCTTTGTTTTTCATTACGACCGGGATGAACGTCAGATTGGATTCTCTTTTTAACATTAAAATATTGATCGTGGCCATTGGCATCACCCTGGTTGCCATATTTGGAAAGTATGTGTCCGGTTTTTTTGCCGGAAAAGTCAATAAAAATTTGGTTGGTTTTGGAATGGTTCCCCGCGGAGAAGTGGGGTTAATTTTTGCTTCTATTGGAAGCAGTTTGGGAATTTTAAGCCACGAACTTTTTTCGGTAATTGTGATCATGGTCATATTCACAACTCTTCTGACTCCGCCCATTTTGACCTACTTAATTAAAAAACAAGAAAAACCCCTTGTTTCATAATCGGTGTTTTATGATAGAATAAAAACATATGGTTGAATATATTTTATTAGTCGCCGGATTTGTTTTATTGATTAAGGGCGCCGATGTTTTGGTTGATGGCGCATCTTCTTTTGCAAAAAAGTTCGGTATTTCATCGTTGGTAATCGGACTTACCATTGTTGCGTTTGGGACGTCCGCGCCGGAATTAATAGTTAATCTTTTTGCCAGCATACAGGGCAATACAGATATTGCCATTGGAAATATTTTAGGAAGTAATATAGCCAACATTCTGCTCATACTTGGAATTTCAGCAGTCATATATCCTTTGGCCATCCAAAAAGGAACGGTGTTCAAAGAAATACCACTGAGCTTACTGGCGATCATCGTAGTTGCCATTATGGCAAATGATATATTGGTTGACAACAGAAGCTTCTCGGAACTAACCCGCATTGACGGATTAGTGCTTATTTCGTTCTTTATCATTTTCCTTTATTACACTTTCGGCATTAGCAAGGCAGAGGGAGAAAACACATCGAATAACATCAAAGATAGGTCAATTATTAAATCCGTTTTAATGGCAATAGGAGGATTAATTGCCTTAACCATTGGGGGCAAATGGGTTGTTGATTCCGCGATGGAAATCGCATTGAATATCGGCATTAGCCAGGCAGTAATCGGGCTTACCGTTGTTGCTATTGGCACATCCTTGCCGGAACTGGCAACCTCTGCTGTGGCTGCCTATAAAAAAAATACCGACATTGCCGTGGGAAACATCGTGGGTTCCAACATCTTTAACATATTCTGGATTCTGGGCATAAGCGCAATAATAAATCCCCTGCCATTCAGTTCTCTGCTCATGCGAGACGTCATTGCGACAGTCATTGCCACCGTTCTGCTTTTCTTATTCATGTTTGTCGGCAAAAGGCATCATCTGGAAAGATGGCAGGGCTTTGCTTTTATTTTAGTTTATATTATATACATATCGGTAATTGTTTATCGGGAGTTAACAATATAAATCAATAGACCTGTTGCGAGCGGCGGTCGGTGAGGTCTCCGACACCCCACTATTTTCGTCATTGCGAGCGGCGGCCCTGCGGGGCCGCCGCGTGGCAATCTCACGATTATATTAACGAGATTGCTTCGCAGGGTGCAGTACTGTACCCTGCTTCGTCGCGTGCGCGCTCCTGAGTCGGGAATTTCCACTGCGGTAGAAATTCTCGCGACTTGACGCAATGACGGGGTGACCAGATTGCTTGGCTTTGCGCCAAGGCGCGCGGCCTCGCAATGACGAGAGGCGTGAGGGGGTTACATTTTATCTAACGGGAGCGGGTAGACCGAACTCGGAAGCAATTGAAATATTCCGTACAACCGACGCGGTAATAGTAGTGTCAACGGCCGGTCCCCACACGCGGATTTTATCGCCATTTTTTATATCGCCAAACGAAATAGACGTATAATTTTGATTAACTACTTTAGCATCGGACGTTATGGTAACCGCATAAGAAACACCGTCCACCCCCTTGCCGTCAATGGTAAGGGTAAAGGATTTGGCATCGGTATTCACATTGCTTACCACCCCTTGCCAGTTTTTGGCCGCAATGGTTTTTATTTCTTTCCTTATTTCTGTCACCGCTTTTCTTACAGTCCAATTGCGCACTAATGTAGCGTCAATAGTCCAAGCGGCATTTTGGTTTACCACGCCATGCAGACCAACAAAATCGCCGACTTTAAATTGGCTCATATCACTACCAGGAGCAAGCTTGGTAGCAGAAGAAATATTTACTACCCAATCCCCTCCCCAGCTTTTTACTGTCAAAGTATTACTACCCACCGCACTAACCGTACCGCGCAAAAGCACATTGCCACGGGGTCCGATATTCACAATCATCGGCTGGGGGTATGAAACCAATGCATTAACGGTAATATTTGCTTTAACCGACGCCGTATCTTCTGCTAAAACCAATGAAGTAGCTCCTGCCACCAAAACCACACCCAGGGCAAGGGCAACCATATATTTTTTGGTAAACATGATATTGAATTTTCAATTATCAATTTCCAATTTTCAATCAATGTTTAAATTACGGAATTTTCAATGCTGACGACACAACTTGATAATTCGGCAATTTACGATTTGATTGATAATTGATAATTGATACTTGATAATTATTATTTACTCTTCCTCAATACCTTCCTCTACTTTATTATTGTCATCATCTTCGGTCTTATCGCTGGCCAAAAACCCTCCTGCCTGCAACGTCCACAGTTTTTTGTATAAACTATCCTCTTTTTGCAGTAATTGGTTATGGCTGCCTTCTTCTATTATTCTACCATTATCTATGACGATAATTCTATCCATTTTCTGTATAGTAGATAGGCGGTGGGCAATAACCATGGTGGTCTTCCCGGCCATTAATGTTGATAACGCATCTTGAATTAACATTTCAGAATGAGAATCCAAACTACTGGTTGCCTCATCTAATATTAAAATCGGCGCATTCTTTAAAATGGCCCGGGCAATGGCCACGCGCTGGCGCTCGCCTCCGGATAACTTAATTCCCCGCTCGCCCACAAATGTCTCAAACCCCAGCGGCAAATTTTTGACAAACTCATCGCAATGGGCAAGTTTGGCCGCTTTTTCAATTTCCCCGCCTGCATCAGCTATGCCCGAAGCATTGCGGGCAGGTTTTTTAGTGGCATTGGGCTTGCCATACGCAATATTTTGGGCCAGGGTGCGATGGAATAAAATGGGGTCTTGGGGCACCAGTGAAATATTTTTACGCAAACTTTCTTGGGTTATTCTGGAAATATCTTGCCCGTCAATGAAAATATGGCCGCTGGTCGGCGAATACAGGCGCAACAATAATTTTACAAACGTGGTCTTGCCCGCTCCCGAAGGCCCAATCAGCGCCACTTTTTCCCCTGGTTTTATGGTAATATTAATATCTTTCAACACTTTGCGGGTCTCATGAAAAGCAAAATTCAAATGTGCAAATTCGATTTCCCCCTTGGCAATCTTCAATTCTTTGGCCTCCGGGACATCAACAATTTCATGGGGCAGTTTCATAATTTCCACCATTTCCTTGGCGTCGGCATAACTTTGATAAATATCTCTCGTTATTCTTGTGAAACTCCATAATTGATCAATTAAATATAATACATACACTTGTAATAATATAAAAAATCCAACCGTAACCAATCCTTGTTGCCAATACTTTATCGTAAAATAAAACAATATAAATTCTATGGAAAACCCCAGAGCGCTTTGCCCCGCTTCTATAACATTAAGCAAATTCCAATTAAATAAGGTTATTTTTGCTTGCTGGTCAGTAATATTTTTATAACCTTTTGATTCAAAATTAAATCTGCTAAACAGTGAAACGGTATTTTGATTAGTGATGGTATCTGCCAAATATGCTGTTGTTTTTGAATCCACCTCTGCAACCTCTAAATCATATTTTATTTTCCACATGGAAAAGCTCACATTAAATACTACAAATATTACAGACCAAATTAAAATAATTAGTGCAATCCATTGATTTATAAAAGAAACGATAATAACTATTGCCATTGCCTTTATGGCCAAAGAAAGCAAATCCCAACCTATCCTGTCAGCCAATCTTTCAAAAGATTTTCCAAAACGATTTACTTTTTGCACCAAAGAACCGGTAAAATTATTACTAAAAAAACTATAGGAATGTTCCATTAAATAGTCGTACGCTTGTTGTTTTAATCTGGCTATTGCTCTTGCCTGTAATTTACTATTTAAAAAAGCGTGTAAACGATATAACACCCAAAGAAAACCATTTAATACTGCCACATACAGAATAATAGAAAATAATCTGGATACTACTACTGTTTTATCTAAATTCTCTGAAATAACATCAAAGAAGTATTTATAGAAGATCGGTATGATAATTGAAATTATATTAATTGATACTGCAAAAAAAAGTACAAAAAACCACGACCATTTATATGGTTTTATTCCTCTCCAGAAGGCATTTGATATATCCCAAAATGTTACTTTTGGATAAATAGTACTTTTCTGCAATTTCTCTGACATGTTTTTATTCTACCAAAAAATCGCCCCGTTGGCGATTTTTTGGTTTTATTGCTCTCAATGTTACGTCGGAATACACTTTCGTAACTTTGAATGTTTTCCAATGCATCGGTCGCAGCATATTACTTTCTTTGACGGACGAAACGAGTCATCGTTATAAAATTCCTCGCATTTTGTCGCACAATAAAAACACTCGCCCACCACTTCTCTTTCCATTGAATCCTCTACCGGAGTCACCATCCGATTATCAAACACAAAAAGTGAACCCTTAAAATGCTTGCCAGGGAATTTTTTCATGTAAGTATGGATGCCGTCTTTTAACTGGTATAAATTCCTAAACCCCTCTTTTTTTAATAATACCGTGGCTTTTTCGCAGCGAATGCCGCCGGTACACACCGCCACCACTTTTTTATCCTTTAAATGTGACAACTGGCCGATTTTTTGTGGCAAATCGCGGAAATTTTTTAATTTCGGGTTTACGGTTTTTTCAAAATACCCCGCTTGCACTTCAAAATCATTGCGCAAATCCAGGACAACAAAATCATCATTATTTGCATACATCTTTTCTAATTTTTGCGCCGTTACCACCGGTGCGGTATCTTTTTTAATATTCAATTTCCCCACCCCAAGTGTCACCACCTCCGGCCGCACTTTTACTTGCAATTTCGTAAAACCCTTTCCGTTACCAACGCTTTTTTTAAATACCACCTTCTTAAACATAGCTTGCTGACGCAATTTTTTAATATACGCTTTAATATCTTTCGTTTCACCTTCAAACGTGGCATTCACTCCCTCGCGAGCCACCAGCATCCTGCCTTTTAAACCAAAAGCCGCCGCAATCTTTTTTTGCCGGTCACGAAATTTCTCCGGATTCTTAATATCCGTGAATTTATAGAAAAGAATTATGGTGTAATTACTTTTTTTCATGGTTTACGTGCTTTTGAAGGTGTTCTTTTTGCAAGAGAGCCACAATACGATTATACTCCATTTCTTGTTCTTTTTTTATGGCATTAGGCAATCCTGTCAGCGTACGAACGCTTTTTATTAACTCGGCTAATCCCTTTTTTACTTCTTCGGGATTCCAGGTGATCGGCGAAGACGGAACCGGCTGGCGGCTAGATGCCCACCACCACATACAGCTAGCAAGTCCACGGTCCAGGTATTTTCGGGCTTTTGGGTATGATGGATCAGAGTGTTGCGTTTGGACCAGCTCAAGAATTTTTGTAGCAAAACGCCAAAGGGCATTATGGATCTGATTGTCAGGATCTTGCCATAACGGATATGGATTATTTTGCCGAATATCCTCGAGTGTTGTTTCCCACGATATATCCCTCACCCGGATCGTTTTTTCCCTTTTAAGAGTTGATAAATATCCACTGACGGTTTGAAATGAAATCCGCGGATCGGTAAATGCTTTTTGGTAAAATCCCTGGTTGTCTTTGTGCCAGTGGCCATATAATTCTCCGTCATGAGCGGTTACCAGGTACAGAGAACCTAAGGTATCAAAGTGCTTCTCCACAAATTCAGGAGGAAAATCCCGGGAGATAGCGTGGTCACGAAACACAACACCCAACCCATTGTCTTCAATAGCATAGCGTATCCCAGGATCAATGGCTTCCCTGCTATGCAGCTGGTCAAGAACGATCCATTCAAACCCTGAGGATTTAATCGCCTTTCCCACAGTACCACTATACGCCATTTCCGGAACATAAAAACCCTTGTGCGAATATGTATCGCCAAACGTTTGACGCAGCAGTTTTGTGTTAAGTTCTATCTGTCGCATCATCTCGGCTTCTGGAATAAGAGGAAGTATGGGGTGATACATGGCGCTTCCCAAAAGTTCAATCCGCCCTTTTTGGGAATAATCTTTAATGCCTTCTAAAATATGACCAAATCCGTGGGCCTGAAGAAGTTCAATGAGGGACCCGGAAATATTCAGGGTTATGTTCAGGCGTGGGTATTGCCCGAGTAAAAAAAGGATGTGTTCGTAACTTTCATGCACAACGCGCTCAAGTATCTGTTTGTTTTGATGTGGAGGTTGGTAAATGTGCAGAATATTTACCCACACCAATGCCATATTATCCTTTTCCATATTTTTCTTTATAAAACTTTTTGTGAAGCCAGATGCCCTTGTAATATAGGTCAATATAGGTTTTGGCTGGGAGCAACCATGAATTTGCTTCTTGCATGCCGGTTAAAATAAGTTCCTTCCAGGAATCTTGGTGTTTGAAATTTTCCACTGCCCGCGCCACAGCCACTACCATGCTTTCCGGATTATATTTTTTAAAAACAAAACCGTTACCCTCACCGGTGCGCGGGTCATAATCACGAATCGTATCAACCAGTCCGCCAATATGATGGACCACCGGAATACATCCGTACCGTAACGCGATCATCTGGTTGATGCCACAAGGCTCAAAGCGCGATGGCAAAAGAAATAAATCACCTCCGGCATAGGTCGAGGTTTCATACTTTTGCTCAAATGGAGTAATCACAAAGGATGTTGGGTGCTTGGTTTGCACTTGTTTAAAAAAATCAATAATTTCTTTATTGCCATCTCCCATAATGATAAATTGAATATCGTGGGTCAGCAACGATTCGATGGCGTCTTTTAACAGATGGTATCCTTTCTGTTCAACGATCCGTGAAGTCATCACCACCACCGGTATATTGGGATTAACATCGAACTTAAAATGCTTTTGCAACCAGGATTTGTTGGCGGTCTTGCGTTCAATGGATTTGTCGCTATAGTGTTGCCGGATGCCCTGGTCCGTCAAAGGATTATATTCTTGATAGTCAATGCCATTAATAATGCCAAACAGTATTTTTTGACGTCCCTTGAGGATACGGTGCAACTCTTCGCCGAAGTCCCTGGTCAAAATTTCCTCCCGATATGTCTCCGAAACCGTGTTAATAATATCGGCATTCAAGATGGCGCGTTTGGAAAAATTAACCACTTCCATTTTTTTGGTATCCGAAGGTAAAGGAAGGGCTGTGCGTCCGTCGTCGCGACGCAAAGAATCAACATGAATCCAATTATGCCCGAACTGGTAAGCCAGATTGTGGATCGTAAAAACAGTAGTTACGTTATCCCAAAATAGGACGTTTTTAAACCTTGTCCTTAAAAAAAATGGGATTAACCCCGCGTGCCAATCGTGGCAATGAAGAATATCGGGCTGTTGGTTAATTTTTTGTAAAAGCGTCAAAACCGCCAAATCAAACAAATAAAAACGCGCATTATCATTCCTGCGGCCATAGATGCTCTTTTGGCGTAAAAAGAATTTTTTATGCGAAATAAAGTATAAAACTACGCCGTTGTCTTGGATAGATTTGTAAAACTCAACTGGTTCTATGACGCCGGACTCCCCTCCATTTTTGAATTCAATGTTTTCCGTTCCAACCAATTTTAGCTGGAGTTGCCTTTTTAGCGATTTGGGTATCAGCGATCCATAATAGGGGGCAACAATCGCAACTTCATGGCCAAGATCACGCTGGGCATTGGCCAGAGAAGGTACGACAATCCCCAACCCTCCGGATCGGAAAAATGGATTAATTTCCGCCACGACATGTACGATTTTTAGAAGGCGTTTTGGCTTTTTTGTATTGGTATTTTTCCCCATATTACCTTCTTGTTATACCCCATTTTGTGATATTTTACAATGGCACGACATGTAACTGCTCACACCTCTCACTCCCGCCCGTCGTCATTGCGTAAAGTTGTCAGATTCATCCCGCCCGAAAGGCGGGAAAATCCCGACTGAGGGCATTGCAATGCCCGAAGTCCCGATATAATCGAGGATCCTCGATGGCTCCACCATCGGGACAATCTCCATGCAAAATGACGAGATTGCCGCGTCGCCCACGATTGCGATCGGGGCTCCTCGCAATGACGGTGAATGGGTGCGTGGGTGTGTGGGGGTGTGAGGGGTTACCACGACATAGAACTCCAACCACCAAAAAATCACTTTAAAAACCGTGAATTACGAAATGGACATCTTAAACGGTTTTTCTTGTCTTTTCTCCAATTGCACCTGCGGGGATGTCTTGCGGGCCAAGGGTCTATAAATGCGCTATAATTCTTCGGCAGAGCGCGCTATGCCTCAGAATTCTATCACATTTCTATCTCAAAAATTGAAGAAAATCCAAAGAAACCATTTCGTAATTCACGGTTAAAAAGTGATTTTTTGGTGGTTTTTATTTTTCTACTAATACCATAATTAATCTTGGCTGGCCATCGCCGTAATAATTTTCTTTTTGCAATTCTACGACAAACCCAAGTGATTGGTATAATGCCAACGCTTTGGTATTTTTAGGGTGGGTTACCAAATCAATTCTTTTTATATTCTTTAGCTCTTGTAATACTTTTATCAGGGCCGCGCGACCAAGGCCCTGGCCCTGAAATTCTGGCTTAACCACTAATCCACTGATATGCACATTACCATTCTTTTTCTTTTCGTAAGAAATATTTCCTACAACAGTATTATCTTTTTCAATAAGATATATGACACCGATATCAAGTGCCACCAGCCATTCGTCTTCCGTCAGCATGGGAGAATATAGAATTGATCCCGCCACGCTTTTTTCAAGTTCCAATAATATTGAAATATCCGAATTTGCGGCTTTTTTTAACATGATTGCCATATTACTTTGAATTACAAAACTCACATTTTTGGCTATTTTTCAGGTCTTTTTCTTAAATTTGGGCTGAAAATTCGCAATAATTTTTAGACGTATGCGTAGCTACGCCTAAAAATTCTATCAAATTTTCATCTCCAAATTTAAGAAAAATACCTTGAAAGAGTTTCGTAATTCAAAGATATTACTTTCCCAAACATGCCATAAGTGCCGGCGTTTGCGTCCATCCGCATTGGCCGTTTACCTGACGAGCACAGGTGGCAGTTTTATAACAATCATATTCCTCTTTATACTCGCAGATAGTGACCACCTCTTTTTGATCAGAGCAAACCTGCCCACTGCATCCGCTAATATAGCAACCACCTATGGACATCACATCCAGAAACCGCACTAAACTCGCCGCAGGTTTGGCAATATTGGGCGGCTTGGAGCAAAAAATTTGTAAGGCCTAGCCGTAGCTACGCCGAACAAATTTTTTGTGAAACCTGCCCAAGATTGGCAAATCCGGCAAGAGTTGGAGTGCGGCTTCTGGATGTGATGTCCATAAGGCCGTTGAAATTTTATTAATAATAATGGTCGCCGTAGTTTCGCTGGCATCTTGCAATTCAAATACATATCCAGCCCTCGTAACTCTTTTTCCGGTTTGGGTACCCAGGCGAAGCTCTTCTTGAAAATTACCGACTGCACCGCCCATTATAGTAAATACTGGAGAAAATTCCCCGGCCCATACACAAATCACTCCTGGCTTACACCGGGAATCATTTATTTCCTTTAATACTATTTTTAGACCATCATTAAAGACAACTTCTTTATTAATCGTAAAATTAATTTGGTCGCCAAACACTAAAACCATTGGCGCAGGACACTGTGCAAATTCACAATTCGGCCCGGTTCTGCCTACCGCCGATCCATCGGGGCATATTTTTGCTTCCATAGTACAGCCAACGTTTCGATTATTTTGCTTCAAGAAGACAGGGGAAAGAAAAACGGCGGCTAAGATCAAGGATATTCCTACACCTAAAATAATTATAAAAGATGGTGTAATTTTCATAATTTTACAATCGCGCTATGCCCTGATATTACTCATGATTGGCTTTGACATTTCGTGCCTATGGAACAAACACTGTGACTCCGCACTCCATAAGATTGAAAAACTGGCGCCTGGCGGGCGTATTCGGGCCAAAAATCCTCGCAGTAGCTACGGCTACAGCTGTGGTTTTTGCCCCTCCATGCACCCGCCAGGCATCCAGTTTTTCAACTTCTAAGTGCGGTTTCACAGTGTTTGCTCCATGGTATTTGATATCCTAATGAATATCTGGAGTTGCCGATCTTCAGAAGGCGCCGACCGCAAAAATTCCAGATCAGTTTGGTTTTGCTGGAAAACCTCGTTTAACATTTCTGCCGCATTGGAGACGCTGGTCTTAACCATGAATTTGTACCAGGGAAATTTTACAGTTACCCGCGCATTGGCGTCAGCAAAAATACGCATGCCCATCTGCATAGGAATAAATCCAAAAAGCTTGGCTGGAACCGAATAATCCATGCTTACCTGGTCTTCAGCAATATCCACGGAACGGATTTGAGAATTATCTTCCAATTCCGCCCGAACCCTGGCGTCAATCGCCTCTTTTTTATCGGCATCCCAGCCGCGTACGGTAACCTTGGCTTCTATCGTTTTTTTGTTTACCGTCGGAAGCACTCTCTCTGAATTCACCTCAACACCGCTGCTATCTTTTTTATCTTCATTGGCATTTTCTTTGGCACTAGCATCGCTATCCTGGACTCTCACCTGGGTTTGCAGGGTACTTTTAACGCCATCGGCCTTTGCGGAGCCACCGGCAGACAATTCGATAATTACCCCATTGCTTTCCTTGCCGCATCCCCAATGGTCTCCCCCTATCGGAATACACATCATGGAGTACCCTGTAGGGCAATCAAATGCCGGTTTTGGCTGGTTGTCGCAGTTGGTAATGGCTTTTGCACTACCACCAAAAAACGCAAAAGTGCCCATCAGGGCCATGGTTAAAAATAGGTAATATTTTGTTTTCATACGGTTTTTATAGGTTAAAAAACACTTCCGATAAAAGAAATGTTTTTTAATGCCAACTAGATATTAAAATAGCGGGCATACCCCCCAACCAATGGAAGATTTTTTTGCTTGCCCTGCACTACGTTAACAATACCGATAATAATGAGCACTAAAACCACCAGATTAATAAGATTAAACAGCATCCATAGCGGCCAAACAATCATGCCAAGAAGCCAAACGACTACTTCAATAACCAATAAAACCAACCCTTGCTTGATGTGAAATTTCACAGAGAGATCATTTTTGGCAACTAGATACGAAATAACAACCAGGGGTCCAAGATAGGCCAGGATTCCCATGGCGGTGTTTTGCGACCCACTATTGGTTGGTTGAGCATTATTCGGTTGAGAATTTTCCATAATCATCATCGAATAGCGAATTTTATTGCGAATATACGAATACGTAAATGGGATTCGTAAATTCGTATCGAGATTCGTTATTCGTTGATTAGATGTAAACCGACCTTTTATTAATTCATGATAGCATATATACAACGAAAATACACGCAAAATAATATGAATCAGCCCCAGCCAAGAATCCTTCTTGCCGGGGCTTTGAAACCTACCTCACATGTTATCGATCTTCTCAACGACCCGCGCGCAGCTCATCTGATGAATCACCATCATTTTTGCTTCATCCTCTTTCGAAGGAGGGAAAAGGTACTTCAGTTTTGCCCTGATGTAGAGCAGTTTCAGCTCGGCCGACTCATCGCTACCATCGTCTGGCTCCGCGTACACCTTCAGGACAGATTCCAGAATCTTTTTAGCTTTTACCTTTTTCATCTTCTTCTCCTTGTTTGGAATTACGGCTTGGAATGTGCTACACTCTGTCATTCACTTCAGAAAAATCTACATGTGTAAATTCCTCTGAAGTGCGCTCCAGAGAACATTCTTTTCTCTGGAGCTTTTTTGAACCTGCCGAACTTAATCGGCCTCTTGTTTACGAGTGACGTTACGAATCCATCACGTCGGGATTACCGCCCGCTTTGATCCATGCGTCTCTGATGATTTCCCTGGCGGACCTGCGCACGATGCCTTCCTGGCGGTCGTACTCGTCCATGAGGCGACCGGTCACGTTCAACCAGTGGTCTTGGAAGTCCTCCTCGATGGCCACCCGGAGGGTGAGGAGATCGTCGTAGTTGAGCATGAGCCAGTGGAGCTGGTAGTCCGTGAGGATTTCCAACCCTTTCTCCAGTACCTGCTTCAGACGTCCCTCGTCCAGCTTTTCGCCTGCTTCCTGGATCAGCTTGCTGTACTTGCCGACCGAGCTTTCTCCTTGCAGCACTTCCATGTACTGGCTCAGTTGATCGGGATCGATGAGCATCCGCTCCAGTCGATCGATCACCTCTTCGCGCTTCATCGTACTCTCCTTGTGTGGTGGTTTGGAATTTTTTGTCACAGCAATAAATCAATAACAGTTTACGGACTTATTGCTGTGACTGATTTTAGCTTAAAATGTGCTACTAATTTCTGTGATCCACTTCAGAAAAATCTACATGTGTAAATTACTCTGAAGTGCGCCCCAGTGAATATTCATTTCACTGGGGCCTTTGTCTTTAGTCGGCGTGTCGAGGCCGTTTGAAGTCCGGCATGGGAGCCCGAGAACCATAGTACTCGTTGGCCCAGTCGATCTCGTCTTCAGCTTCCTGTTTGCTGAACTCCCACTCCTCCACCGCGATGAGTTCCGCACGGAGCTTGTTGGCGATGGCGTGCAGGAACTTGTTGGGTTCCCGCAGCTTGCCACTCACCTTCCGTTCAAAGAACATCAGGTAAGTGTCGGAGTTAGTGGGCGATTCCACCCACCGGTGGTCATTCTCGAAAAAGTCGAACAGGATGCCGTCCGCTTCCAGCCACGACGGCTGAGGATGGATGTGCGAGAACAGCCCGGCTTCGAGCTTGGCTTGCAAAACGAAGTAGACCGTAGTCACCTCATCTTTGCCGTTGATCTCGAAGGTAGTGCCGGCCAGTGCCAACACACCCAAGTGCTTGATCTCGACCGCCATCTCGTGCCGAATGTGAAGAGGCATTGCTCTTCCTCCTTTGGGAAAAGGAACTGTGTGGTGGTATGTTCCAAAAGCCCCAACCACTGGCTTTATCGAGTTGTTCCGATTCGTCCTTTTGGACTCATCGGTGCGAATACACGTTCGCAGTCGGACGGGAGAGATTTTAATTTAAATACTCTCCCTTGGACTTTTAGTCGATGCCATATCTGATGGCATCTTCCACGGCTTTAGAAACGCCCTCGATAAAGACGACGTCGCCATACCGTTTGCACTTGCGGAAAAGCGTCACCGCCTGAACGAAAGTATCGCATGGAATGTCGTATTCCGAGCAATCCATGTCGTACCCGAGCACACGGAACGGCGCTTCGGGACGATACCGTTCTTTGACGCATCCGCAATCCCTGCCACTGACGTACAGCGCATCAAAGAAGCCCTCGTCGGCTTTCTTCTTTGCCCGCCACCAGAGCGGGCTTTTCACTAGCGGATAAAAGTATTGGCCACACTCATTGCACACGACCGTGTACCGCGGCTCGGTTGCAACGAATTTTTCGTGGTCTGCCAGCTGTTGAGCAAGGGTCTTTGGCACGAGAACCTCCGTTGAAAAAAGTGCTGGGATTTCTATCGTTCACTTCAGAAAAATCTACATCCGTAAATTACTCTGAAGTGAGGCAAACCGGAGTTTGCCCTTGAGTGGAAGAAGTTTTAACCGAGGCACTCTTCCATAACCTTGCCAGCTTGAGAGCTGACGCTCTTGCGAAGTGTGCGCAGCCAGGGATCGGCTTACTCCTCATCCCGAATGAGGTTACCATGATGGTCGATGTACCCACAGTGGGTGTACCCACCCTCGATGTAGTTGACCCACGCACGTCCATTGTTGAAGGTAGACACCACCTTGAATCGCTTTGGGTCGTAGGCGGGCTTACCGTCGTGACGGATGTGGTAGTCCAGACCATCAAAGGTCGTGACCACCGCCAGTCCTTCCTCGAAATCCGAGACGGATTCGAACCTGTCGGGGTAGGCAGGAGTACCATCGTGACGGATGTGGTACATTTCCTTGCCCGTGCGCACCCGAGCCAAACCTTCCTTGAAGCTGTTCACGAACGTGAACTGCTCCTTGTAGGCCGGCTCTCCGTTGTGCTGGATATGGTAGCCGAGGTCATTCGTGACCGTCACGGCTGCCAGACCCTCGACGAAATCATTCACCGCCTTGTAGCGCCACCGATAGGCCGGTTTGCCATCGAAGCCGATGTGACAGAACAACTCCTGGTTCCTCTCATCAATCCGAGCGATGGCCTTGCCTTCGTGATACTCGCCAATGTAGACATACTCACAATAGGGAGCGTTGAAGCGGAGTTCGAATGGCGTGGGCTGCTTCTGCTTGGTAGGCACTGGGAAACTCCTTCATGCTTGTGCTGAAAGTGCTGGTTATAGGGCAAAACCCTGTGTCTCGTCCTATGGCTTAATTACATATACCATTTATCATAGCATCTTGTCAATAGCAACACGCCTCTCACATTTAGTCAAGAATTTATGGTACTTAGTATGGTGAACAATGCTCTTGGTGTCATCCCTGCGGCCAGACGCGAAGCGCGAAGCGCCCCATCTCTGCGGGAATCCAGTTAAAGGCACACACCCTGGATTCCCGCCTTTGCGGGAATGACAATCCTGTGGGTGGTTCGTTGTTAAAAAGGGTCGAAAGGGTCGGAGGAGTTGGTGTGGGTATAATAGCGGCATCGGTTTGAATGACCCCGGTAAGCGTCTGGGAAGCACCCCCCGGAAGTAAAGGCGGTAATAGTGCGATTGAGGCCAGAAACTACCTCGATAGAGACCGAATTATTGTATTGTCCTATGGCAATAACCGTTTGTCCTAACTTTAAAGTACTAGAATCGGCAAAATGGATAACCGGATAATTATTTCCGGTGATTTTTATGATGGCAATATCATTGGTAGTATCCCTATAAACCACTGTGGCCTGTTCCTGGGTTTCAGTTGAAAGCAGTACTGTGTAACTGGCATTCTCGTCAGCCACCACATGCTTGTTGGTAACAATATAGCCATTACTGCTTACCAAAAAACCGGTGCCAGCGCCGATTTTCTGGGTTTGGGTTTTTCCAGTAGGCACATAGACCGGCACCCGAATGCCAACATCTTGAAAAAACGGATCATCGCCAAAGGGATTTTTATACACCACCGTGTACTGGGGAATATCTTTTGAAATAACAATAGAAACCACGGCGGGAGCAGCTTTTGCCACCGAAGAAGTCACCGTAGGTTGCTCTGATTTTTGAGTAGCCGTCTGACGATTGACAATTTCTTGGGTAGAAAGGGCTGCTTTGGTACTTTCTTCATTCGCCAAGGTTAACTGGTCTTGGAGGCCTGAAATTTGCTTTTGCAGGACGGTAATTTTGGCATTGTAGTCATCCGAAACCAGTTTCAATCGCCCGCCATAGAGCGACCAAGCCGCAATGCCTGCATTCATGATCAGAGTGATTACACCAGCTACCAAGAAACCATACGCCACATATTTTGGAATCTGAATGTTATAAATATTATATTTAAACATATTGAAGTATCATTGTTATGGATTGTTTTCATTTTATATCATTTATAAGAAACATCAAAATAAGCCGTCTTAACTAATGTCGCACCCTTTGCTGATTGGTTCCGGCCATCTTTTATTTATTATTCACAATGTATGGCCGGAACCAATCAGTAAAGGTCACCTGCTATTATGCCGTATGGGTAGTTGAATAATAACGTCTGAGCATTTGCAATAGATAAAAATGCGAATCTCGTTTGGTAATCGGATCTATTTGCGAGAGAATTTTGGCGCCAGGTTCGGAAAAATGTTTAGGCGTAGCTTGCCTACGCCCAGCACATTTTTGTGAAGCTGGCGGCAAAATTATCCGTAAAGAGACCCGCCAAAAGACGAGGCTCGCCAAAGGGGCGGCCGAAGCTCTTTTTATATTTTGCCAAACGAGATTCGCATTACTGGATTGCCACGCCGCCTGCGGGCGGCTCGCAATGACGGTGGAACGCGAGGGGTTATGATAAATGAATAACAACAAAACCGCTTTTCAGCGGTTTTGTTATGGCACGCTCAATAAATTACTTTGAGCTACTTCTTTTTTTCCCTCCTCATTTTCTTGGGATCCAGGCGTTTGGCCATATTCCAAACCCTTACCACTAGTTTTTGCCTGAAATCGTAAAACCTCAATTTGGCTTTTTGAAATTTTTTATAGACATCTTCAGCCATTTTTTATGAGAATCTTGAATCTCATATCTTGCCGCCCCAAAGGGCGAGCCTCGCCCAAAAGGGCGGGAAGCTGGAATTCTTAATTCAATATTCAATTCAAGATACAAGATACTAGATTCCATATTCACGTTTCTAAGACGTAATCGGACTAATATTCTTTTAATCCGTGACTATGAAGGCATTGTTAATTCACGGTTTTACTGTGCTTTTGGCATATTTGGCTGGTTTTTGCGGCTCTTGCGCCAATAGTAGTAAATAATGGCCAGTATGATGAGCAAAAGCAAAATCCACCAGATATTTACCGCAAGCCAACTCCACCATGTGCCATCACTTTCTCCTTGATCAAGGACCGGCGGTTCATCAATGGTCTCGTCCTCGGTAACGCTCGGCTGGTCATCAGTCGTCGGTTCGTCAGTCGCTGCCAAAGGCGCCAAACCGGATGGCTTTGCGGGTGGCGTACTGTCTGGTATTTGAGTAGAAGCGCCGGCGACAGTGCCTGGGCTGGTAGCGGGAACAGATGTTGGACTTTGAGGGGTGGTCGATGCCGGAGTGATCGGTTCGCTTGGCGGAGGAATAGTTGTAACAACTCCCGGAGTAAACATATACTCGCCGCTATAGGCAAGGGAAGCGCGCGAAACAAGCCGGAAATAATAGGTAGTATTGGCAACCAAACCAGTCAAGGTGGCGGTATGAGAAATCACACCGGAAGCGATATCGGTTTCACTTGTCGCGTTGCCATAGCCATATTTTGCCGGAGTTCCGGCATTATCGGTTAAATCCAAGGAATGGGTTTGGTCTTGTACAGAATACACCACATACGTTGACGAAGGAAGATTGGTATTCCAGGAAATTTGAAGATCCGTAGCCGATAGATTAGTAAAAACAATGGACGGCTCTATAATGACCAACGTTGGAGATAGTGGAGCCCCTCCACCACCTCCACCTCCACCTCCACCTCCACCTCCACCACCACCTCCTCCTCCGCCACCGCCGCTACTTCCACCTCCTTGAGGCACGTCGTCATTGCTAATGGTGCAGGACTTTACCTGCCCCGCGGCTAAAGTCACCACTCCGCCCGTATTACAATCGCCGCTAAACGTAGTAGTATAACCTGATTGTTGGGTCTCAGTTACTGTATAAGTCCCGGGAGCAAAACTGTTTTGCACTCCGCTGGTTACCGAGGCATTATTTACAAATAGCGGAAAATCGGCAACTGCCCGCGAGGCGCCATTATTATTTATCACCACTTTAGTAACGGTAAATTTGGCGGTTTGGGCTTCTCCATTGGGGGTACTATCACACACATTTCCGATGCCATCCTGGTCGGCGTCGGCCTGGTCGACATTAATAATTAACGGACAATTATCGGTTCCATCAACAATGCCATCACCATCATCGTCGGGGTCAACGCAGTTGGGAATGCCGTCGGCATCAGTATCAAGCGACTTGCTTTGCGCGTCCAAAGGGTTGGAACCGCAACTGGTTTCATCGCCGTCGCTTTGGCCATCATTATCGTCATCGGTATCGCACGCATTGCCCGAGCTATCACCATCGGTATTGGCTTGGTCAGGGTTTGACACAGTCGGACAATTATCATTTTGGTCACCCACGCCATCACTGTCCATATCCCCAAAGTCGTTATTGGTAATGGTACAGGTTTGTGTGCCGTTGGCAGATATCGTAATATTTGAGCAATTTGAATACAATGCAGTATAACCGGCCGCCGCAACCTCAACAACACTGTAGGTTCCCACCGCCACCGATAGGGTATTTTCCCCCAATAAAGAATTAACATTGCTTTGAGTAAATTGAATTGGCGTCCCGCCATTTACTTGGAACGAAAAAGTGTTGGCGTTACTGGTTCCCTCATCATCGTTAATGACTATTTTTTTAATGATAAGGGTTCCCTGTTTTTGTTTATTGGTAATAATAATGATAATATCCTGGCCATCCAGGAGTTGAAATGTGGCACCATTTAAAGGATCTTGATCGTCGTCATTACTAATGGAAATTAAGTCAAAATCCGCTTCACCGGGAACTTCGGTAATGGTATGAGTCCCGGGCAATACATTGTCGTACACCTTTGCGGTATTTTCACTGAAATCATCCTGGGTCCCATTATCCAGCATTACCTTAAAGGTATGATTATCTTCGACATCGGTTTGGCCATCGGGCGCCACCACCGTTTTTTGCACGGTAATTGATGCATGTTTGGTGTTGGTAATCGTACATTCTGTAGTAACCCCTACCGTGACTTCCTTGTCCATACAGATATTACTGGTTTCTTCCCACCCTATCTGAGATGTTTCGATTACCGAATATGTCCCAGGCGCCAAATTAGTTATAGTAACGCTACCTGTCCCAGCAAGGGTGCTTATTTGAAATGTCTCGCTGCTTCCTGTCCTAGTAAACGTAAAAGTCCCATTGCCATCTACCGTGTTTTTAGTAATTTTTAAACTACCTGTAGTAGGCGGAATGGCATCACCTTCAACTCGCACCCCGTCTACTCGAAAATCGGGGGTACTGTCGTTAGCGCCGTTCCTGAACCTAAGCAAGAAAGAGGCATTATTAAACCCTGAATTAGTAACGCCAGAAACCGTATTCCAAGGATTTAAAGGATCATAGTCAAATAAGTCATGGGTATTCAAATTGGTCCAGCCCGAAGTATCGGCGCAGCTACTAGAAGTGGACGATTTGAATTCTACCATACCTCGGTCTCCATTGGTGGGCTCGGCCTCGCTGTCACCGCTCCAATAGTAGCCAAGCGTTACCCCACTGTAAGCAGTAGCATCAATGGCAGTGCAAATATAACCATTGTCATCCTCTTTTCCTTCAATAAGGGCAAATCTCCCTCCATCAGGACTTGGAATATCGTCACCCGTTTCATCTTCAGGACTGGAACTCTGTTGTTTGGCGCCAGCCCCGCCTTCTACCCAGGGACCAGTAAAGGATGTATCAGGGTCACCGGTTCCGAATCCCTCATATATAATAGTGGTAGCTCCCTCTGCATTGACCGGGTACAAAATAAAAAACATGGAAATGCATATCCCCATGCCCATAGTAATAGCCAAAAACTTACTACCAAATCCAAATCGCAATGATGTTTGCACCATAATATATTTTTTTTAATTTTATTAATTGCACTAATCCTCTTGTATACCCTGAATTACGAAACTCCCATATAAAAAGATTTTTCGAGTTTTTTTCCTGCGAAATAGTTTCGTAATTCAAAACTTGTATGACCTAATTATAGTTTGTCACCCGTCAATGTCAATGGTTATTGAAAATGAAAAATGCGCCACTACTATTAACAGACGGCGCAAATGATTTGACCTACTTCTATAATATGTAATCAAAATATAAGTCATTAGGAAATAGTCCCTTAAAAGTTATCCACATATTATCCACTTCTTGCATATTTTGGGGGTATTGCACACACTATTTTTAAAATTATATAATACCGTAACGGAAAAATAATGATAGGAAAACGTCATAGGAAATAGCTAACATTTAGGTCGACTGATGACCCACGGGGGGTCAAAGAAATAAGTTATAAAAATTAATATTTAGCATCTGGCAGCTGGCATCTAGCAAATGGCTAGAGGCAAGAAACCAGGAGCTAGTAGCTAGAATATATATGAATCAAGTACAAACAATAAAAATGAATAAGACAGCATTCTTGGCATTGATCGCTATGAGTGCTGTTTTATTTTTTTCATTCGTTGCCGTGCAAAATGCTTCAGCCGCATTTTGGGCGGTAAACACCATGACCGGTTTTAGTTCCACTAACACCGTATCGTCAACTGGCATGGATGCGTTTTTTGAGTCCAATACCAATACCAACAGCGTAACTAATTCCCAAACAGCGACCACCGACACCGGCAACAACGATGCCAATAACAACACCGGTGACGGATCAGCTGATTCGGGCGTCATCAATGTCCTGGGTGGTTTTGGCAACGCGTTTAATTTGAATTTTGTAGATCAAGACAATAGCTGGTGGAATGAGGACGTTGGGGCTGAAAACGATACAACGGGAGCACAGTCAGACAATACTGCCACTGCGACATTTGACAGTAGCGCTACGGTAGTAAATTCAAATGATGCAACACTAAATAACGGCATTGATGTAGACGCCAACACCGGCGATAATAATGCCAACAACAACACCGGCGAGGGCGATGTTGAAAGCGGAAATGCCACTTCCAACACCACTGAATCAAATATTGCTAATGAAAATACTTTTTTGTCGAGTGGAAGCGCCATGAGTATGTTGTTTACCACGCTTGCCCGAAACATGACTACTGGTTTTAGTTCCACCAACGACGCCACTACCGATGTAGACAACGCCATTACCTCGGTAAATACCAATGGCGCGAATTTTACCAACAATTCTACTACCGTGCTTGATACCGGTAACAATGATGCCAACAACAACACCGGCAGCGGTGAAGTTGACAGTGGAAATGCCAAGGGCGACGTGGAAATTATCAATGACGCTAATTCCAATGTTGCAGACGTAAACGTTGGCTCGGGAGACAATGAGTTGATGGCCGGCAACGACACCACCGGAGCGAATTCTGACAATGACGCGTCAGCCAGCTTAGATAACACCGTTACTTTGGTAAGCACCAATGACGCTGGATTTACCAATACCGGAGATGTTGATGCCAACACCGGCGACAACGACGCCAACAACAACACCGGTGATGGTTCAGTAGATACCGGCGTTGCCGAGGGAACCGTTACTATTGATAATGGCAGCATCTTCAACAGCAACGAAACCACCTTGTCATTTGGCGGCGGAATGTTTGATATCATGGCCATGAATACAATCACCGGATCTGGTTCTGATAATGATGCAACGACCGATGTTGTTAATACCGCCACGGTAGTAAATGACAATGATGCAAATGTAGAAAATACCGCCGATGTTACCCTAGACAGCGGAAATAATGATGCCAACAACAACACCGGTGACGGCGAAGTTGATAGCGGGAACGTAACAGGAGAAGTCATGGTAACCAGCGATCTTAATGTCAATGTTACCAATGTAGAATGGGTAGCCATGGGTGATATTACTTCGGGAAACGGCACTACCGGAGCAAATTCGACCAATGACGCGTCAGCAGATGTTACCAATACCTTGACTCTTGTAAATACCAACGACAGCACGGTAAACACTACTTCTACCATTGACGCAAATAGCGGAGGCAACAACAGCAATAATAACACTGGTTCTGGCTCATCTGAAAGCGGAAACTCTTCAGTGATGTTCGGAGTTATTAATGCAGGAAACGGCAACTTCACACTTATTCAATAACAAAATTGAGTAGTTGTGTTTCATTAAACAGAATCCGAGTTTTTGACTCGGATTCTGCCGAAGGAATACTTTCTTAGGAAAGTATTCCTTCGGCAGAAAAGAAAATTTGAAATAATTGTTGATATTTATTTTTAAATAAGGTAACGTACCACTAATTCAAGATTTGATAACTCAACAACATGTCAGTAAATAGGAAATGTGGTAAATGTGTGATCATGGGAACCAAGATATGTTTGGTTTTCCTGTTTTCGCTGTACTCGGTTTTTCCTTATCCGGTTATTTTAAGGGCAGACGCCGAAGAACCGGCTGACCAAACTTCATCCCAGGACGCTTCTTCATCTGATGTTACAGACAACAACCAGTCAAATCCTACGGACACCACCAACGATACTTCTGAAACCGGCGACAGTACCACAGAAGAAATAACACAAGCAAGCGAAGTAACAGAAAACCAAATAGGCCAAGAAGAAAGTTTTGAAGAAACCGAGGTCGCCAATGAAAGTACGGAAAGCGCCGCCCCGTTAAATAATGAAAGTGAAACGGAGGCCACCAATGAAACTACTTTCAATGAGTCCATTGATAATGAGTCCGTTGAGAATGAACAAGTGGCCAACACCGAACCGTTGGCCGACCAAATAGCCGAGGCAACTGCCATAGAAGACACCATCTCCATTAATGAAGCCGGCCAAACCGAGGTGTTGGAAACCACTTCTCCCTCTGATAATCAGATCGTTGCCACTTCAGAAGAAAGCGATGTAAGTGAAACCACGGTACCTGGGGACCCCAGCGCAACCAATACTAACACCGGCGCTGATTCAACCAACGCCAGTGAAACAAATGTTACCAATGAAACCAATGTTACCAATGAAAATAATGCCGTTACCTATAATAACGCATATTTGAAATCAGAAACGGGCAACAACACCGCCAGTTATAATACGGGTTCCGGCATCGTTACCACCCAAAAAGCGGAGGGCAAGGGAGAATTGGTTAACCTTATTAATAATAATGTGGTCAGTATCGAGCCCGGACAAACCGGTCCGGTAAATGTTGAAAACGAAAACACCGGGGCCAACTCGGAAAATACCGCCGCGGTAAACATTAGTAATGAAACCGTCATAAAAAACATCAATAATTCAGACACTATTAATAAGGTAGAGGCAGAAGTTATTTCTGGAAAAAACGATACCAGCTACAACACCGGCCACGGCATTACATTGACCGGCGAGGCCAATCTGGGACTTAACTTCATGTCCTTTGCCAATACCAACTTTACCGGAGTCCAAAATTTGCAAGCCGACATGCAAAATGTCTTTGGTAACCATCGGGGCAACGTGGATTTCAACCAGGCCTCAGTCAATACCCCGGCGCTGGCAAGCGCCCTCATTAATGTAGGGAATCAAAATACTGGCGCAAATTCCACAAATAGCGCCATCGTCAATATTAACGACGAGACCTCAATCACCAATAGCAATAACGGTAAAATTCAAAACGAAATTGCTGCAAACGTCATAAGCGGACAGAATAAGGCCAACCATAACACCGGCACCGGATCCATTGGCACCGGCAATGTGCAGTCATCGGTAAACGTCATGAATTTTTTAAATGCCAATGTTACCGCTTCTAATTTTTGGTTAAAAACCCTTAATGTATTCGGCAATTGGTCGGGAAACATCAACCTCCCTAAAATGCCGGCTCCTAATTTATCAATATCTGCCTACCAAAACGGGGTAAGCGGGGCAAATAGCCAGACCGGGGCCGCCTCGGAAAATGAAACCACCGTAGAGGTAAATAACGAATTTACCCAGCAAAGCGAAAATAAAGCTAATATTTCCAATAACTTTCTTGTAAAAGCCAACACTGGCACCAATCAAACTTCTTACAATAACGGTTCCGGTATCATTAAATACGGCGATGGCGATGCCCAAACCAATACCGCCAACGTAGCAGACGTTAACATTACCGGGGACTCTTGGTGGGTATTAATCGTCAATAAATTTGGCAATTGGATGGGAACTACCGTGGGCTCCCCTTCCGACATGGTAGTGCATGCAAATTCCAGCGCAACTGTCCTGGCACCAGAATACAGCGGCCTGGAAGTTACCAATGACTCAACTGGCCCGGATTCTAATAATTCAGCCGGCGCTAATATTAACCACAGCACCGATATTTCCAATGAAAACGAGGCAACTATCATCAATGATATTTCAGTTATTGGAATTACCGGTGAAAACGAAGCCCAATATAACGTAGGACATGGCTACATTGATAGCGGCGACATCAAGAGCATTATCAACGCCATTAACATTGCCAATGTGAATGTAAATGTGGGGAATGTCCTAATTGGGGTAGTTAACGTGTTTGGGGACTGGTCGGGAAATATTGTATTTAATAATAGCTTAGCACCAACGATAAACACCTCTGCTTCCTCGACCCTTGCCCAAACCATTACTTCTTCAAATTCAAACACTGGTTCTGACTCTATTAATGATGCTTTATCAAATTCAAATACAAATATTAATATTGAAAATTCCAATGATACCACCGATACCAATACCTCTTCAACCACTTCATCGAGCGGACAAAACGATGCAAATTACAACACCGGGTCGGGCATTGTAACCACAGGGAGCTCCGATGTTACTTCTCGCCTTGCCAACCAGTCAAATAATAACACCATCCAGGTAGGGGCGGTAGATTGCGGCAATATTGAAAGCGGCAACGAAAGTACTGGAGCCAGCTCGGAAAACACCACCAGCGCCGACGCTTCCTGCAACATTGATGTCGCCAACGACAACACCTCTGAAAACAACAATAATGTAGTTATTAATAATTCCACGGGAAATAATGAATCCAGCTACAATACCGGCAACGGAGTGGTGGATACCAGCTGGGTTGATACATTTGTGCAACTTTACAACGAAAGCAACGAAAATCAAATTACTGTGGGGGAAGTAGAAGAGGTTATAGATGACGGCGAAGATGCTGAAGAGAACGGTGGCAACAGTGACAATAATGGTAATAATAATGGTGATAGCGGTGAAAATGGAGACGACGGCAATAACGGAAATGGAGATACCGCTGAAAACGGCGACGAAACAGAAAACAATGGAGATACTGCTAGCGAAGGCAATAGCGACAACCAAGAGAATAATACCGCCGACAATTCTGGCGACGAGAATAATTCCGATAATTCCGGGGGCGATACAAATACAAATACCGATACCAATAACCAAGGCAATAACAACCAAGGGAGTAACAGTCAAAATAATCAAGGAAATAATAACACCTCTAATGCTCAAACTACGGCCCAAGGTGGCGGAGGCGGAGGGGGCGGAGGCGGAGGTGGTGGTGGCGGAGGAACCACCAATACCAGTAATCAGGCAAATAATGGCGCAGCAACGTCCAATAATGCCACCAACACCAATACTAATACCAACGCAAACAATAACCAGACCACTACCCCCTTGCAACTTACCGCTTCTGCCTGCCCAAAAGGTAAGAAGGGCGATATTAATTGTGATGGTAAAATTGACTTATTCGATCTATCTATACTAATGGCCAACTGGTCAAAGCGATTTAAAGAGAAAAAAACCGATGTTAACGGCGATGGAAAGGTTGATTTTTATGACTTATCCATTATAATGGGCAATTGGACAAAAAAATCTAATAAGTCCCTCGCTAGCAATTCAGGCCAATCATAATTCAAGGCGATCCTATGAAAAAAATCATCTTCGCTGGCGTCCTTTTGTCACTCATTGTCCCATCTTTTGCTTTTGCCGAACAAAAAGCGGTTTTGTATTTTTCTGCAGGAAGCAGTGCTTCGTATTCCGTAGGACAAAAAATTAATGTATCGGTCATCGCCGATCCAAAGGGCCAGACCTTAGACACCATAAAAGCCGTCGTAAAATTCCCAGCGGATACCTTAGATGTCCAAAGTGTTTCAATAAATTCCAAATTTTCCGCAGCAGATCCGGAAAATTATTACAGCAACGCTGATGGAATTATATCATACGCGGCCGGCATTCCCGGCGGAGCCAATACTTTGGGACAATATCTCATGGTAGTATTTCAGGTAAAGAAAGCGGGAAATGCGTCGATTAATTTTAGCGATCAATCACTTGTTTTAAGCGCGGGGGAAAATATTTTATCGGGCGTTGGTCAACCTCTAGCCCTTACCATTACCGAGGCGGCACCTGCGCCAACACCAAAGACCGAACCAAAACCAACGCCGCAAAATACGGTTAAAAAAGATGCACCGCCAAAACCATCTGGCAGCTTGACAAATAAAAACATTGACGACTCTGGGACCAGTCAAGAAAAAACCGATCCAGTCCTGGCAGCGCTAGCACCCGCCGCCATTCCTATTGTAGGGCAGGCACCAGGTGAAAATTTCCTGCAGTACCTTCAGTCAAAAATATGGTTTTTGCTTTTAGCCCTGCTCATTCTTGTTATGGTACTGTTTTATTTCAAAAAAACCGGACTGGCGTTTTTAATGCGAAACACCAAAAAAACGGGTCTTGTTGAAAATCAAAATTATCCACAAGGCAAAGGCGAGATCGCCAAAGAAACCAATAACCATTATGAAACACCAAAAGATTAATGTATTATTGTTAACAACCGGATTCTTTCTGCTTGCCGCTGTAATCTTATTTTACAACCCGCTAGCAGTATCGGCAGAAGAAGGCGGCGGCATTACCGTATACCCTTCAAAAGACAATATATCCGTTGCTCCGGGTAAGGGCATAAAAAAATCCCTCCTGATAGTCAACAGTAGCACTAATACGGTAAACCTTAAGGTCTCTGTCAGCGATTTTAAGATGACTGATGTAAGCGGTAAGGTTGAATTTTACACCAACGATGGCCCCTACCCTGCAACTAAGTGGCTCGTCCCCCAGTACGAGGTTATTACCATTCCCCCATTAAGTTCCAAGAACATGGAATACATCGTCGGGGCTGAAGCAACCATGCCCGGCCAAGGGTATGCGGGCGCCATCGCTTTCCAACTCTACGATACCAAAACCAAAAAGACCATCGGGGACTCGTTTGGCACCCTTGTCAGATTAAATGTCTTGGGCCAGGGAATTACCACCGGCGGCTCTATTAAATCATGGACAACTCCGGCGGTGCAATTTAAGGATCCGGTGGACTTCGGGTTTGTGGTAAAAAATGCCAGCAATTCAAATCTTTCTTTGGCGGGCGATATCGTTATTACCAACCTCTTTGGCAAAGAAGTGAAACGCTTTAAAACCGGCTCCATGGATATATTCCCGAAAACAACACGAAACTTCGCCTTCCAGTGGAGTGACGGCGGATTGTTTGGGGTATACCTTGCTAGCATAAACTTGGTTGACGCCATGAGGAAAGACAACATAGTGACTTCCTGGAAACCATTACTGTTTTTACCTTGGCTGACATCGCTTTTGGTCTTCATTGGCCTTTGCGCCGCCATTATCCTTTTGGTATTTTTGCATCGTAAATACGTCAACAAGACCTCCCTTGAGGCACTAGCTGGAAATGTTGCTCCTCAAAAATGGAAGGGCTACATTGGTAATATTCTTTCCCTGGCGGCCCTGGTAAAAAAATGGTTATGGGGCCGATGGTCAAAAGTCAGAAATTTAAGGCCTCGTTCGTAAATAACTTCCCCAATTTTCGCCAAGATGCGCGGCCAGATATGTCCAAAAAAATGTGAGGCGTAGCAGGCCTACGCATCGCATTTTTTGGGGCATAGATGGCACGCAGGTTGGATGAAAAAGGGGAAGTTATTTACGAACGAGGCCTTAATGGAAATATTTAAAAATTTCACCGGTCAGCCGGAAAGCAGTACAAGGAGCATACCACATATATTTTAAATCAAAGGGAGAAATGGTGTCTAAAAAATTATTTTCTTTGTCATCTAATGAATCATCAGTTAATTCTCCCTTAAGCGTTAACATGGTGCCCGACAAATCTTCTAAAAATATATCATGGCTCGTCCAGACCAATTCAGCCCCGTTAAAATACCGCTCAATCGGAAATAAAATATACCGATCAAAAAGGATGCCGAGAGAATACATACACTCGATTGACTTTTTTGGCTTTTGGTCTTTTTTAAACTTTTCGATATTTTTTCCACTTTTTGTAGCGGTTATTAATTCGGCATAACTTAATAACTCATCGTCAAACACGCGTATGGTTTCCCACAAAGCGCCGAAGGCATCATCGTAAAGCAGATATTCGTTATATCCCCTTGGTTGCGAAGAAAACAGTTTCACCAAAAAATTTTTTATGGAAAAACAAAGGTCTAAAAATTCCGACTCGTTTAATTTTCTTATTTTTATATTTAAAACAATATTTGCCGGAGCCATTTTTAAAAATAAATCCCAATACTTGAAAAATTCGCTGCCGGCATGGCTTTCTTCCCCTGCTTTATTTGCCACTTTGGCATTGCCAGAATCTAGCCAATGTATGAAGTCCCTAAATTCTACATCAAAGAATGGCTCATGTATCTTCCCGTTTTTTTCATGTTCCCGCAACTTCTTTAATCCATACATAAATATCCCGCCTTCTGATTTTAAAAAACTTTCCGAATAATAATAGGGCCTAACATTCCATTCATCGCCCTGTTTTTCCAAATTCACCGAAAAATAATCTTTACCTTGCCGTATCCCGGGATACATCCTGGATAGTTCATAACGCGGAGTTTCTCCTTCAAAATAATCAGAAACCTTTTCATACCCCCAGTTGGTTTGAAACCATCTTCTGAAAATTCTATTTACAATCCCTAATTCGCTAAAATCTTGCATTTCCTTTTTTGATAAACTGAATTTTTTCTTCCATTGCGAGTCCTTTTTGCTCATCTTTCCTGGCATGATTTCGTCAAATTTCATAAAAAGCATCATCTCAAACAATTCGCATATTTCGCCTTCATTTCTTGGGCTATACTCTTCATAAACACTACTCGTAGTATTTTTTTTGATTTCTAGCGTTTTTTCTGCCGGCGACAAACCGTTCAGCGTTTTATGGGGGAAATAATTCCAAGCATCATGTGCCAATTCGAGGATGTTTTCCAATTCCGAAATATCACCACCGCGGTCAAACATGGCAATAATATCGGTTAGGCAATCCTGCCCGTCTTCATTGTAAATAATACCTTTAATGTCATCTAAAGAAAAATCACTCTTGGTTTTTTTGAGCATTTCCAAAAGATCCTCTTCTATTTCCCTGCGTCTTTGCAAAATTTGTTCCTTATTTTCTATTTCCATATTTTAAGAATTTTCATTCTTCATGATTATCCGGATATTGTGCTGGCGCATTGCCCTTAATGGATAACAAGCGCGGATATTTCATACTTGCTTCTTTTTTACTAAACGCCTTAAGCGTGACAATCCAGCGCCACTCATCGCCATAGTCAAAAAGAAACAGCATATTGTCACCGATATTTTTCCAAACCCCACCAATAGTTGTTTTCTTCACGCTTTTGGCACCATGTGCTTCTTTTGGGTCAAGGTCGGCAAAAATCTCGTAACGCTCTGAATTGGCCATCCCGTTCCATCCGCCGGTAACTGTTTTAAAAAATCCAAACGCATGATCAAAATCAAAATCATAAGCGCCGACAATCGCCTCTGCTAATTCATATAGAGAAAAACTTTCTAAAACTTCAATTTCCCGCTGAATCCGTTTGGCATTAAAAAGTTGAGTTTTAAAAATATAAGTTTTCATTTTAGTTAAAATAATTCATTAATTTTTTCACCTAAACGTTTTAAATACAAGTTCAGATAAAAATAATCCGGTTCATTTTTTATCGCTCTTGTCCTAATTTCAAAATGAGGATTTTCATAGTTATTTCTATCAAACAAAATCAACCCCAAACCATACCGCAAACAAAGTGATTCAATGCGACTTATTTCTCCTTCAGCATCCTTTGGGATCACCAAGTAAACCTTGTGACTAAAAAGTTTATAAGCAGATGCCTGCCCAAAGGCAGTAATAAGTTGGCTATTATCCGTTTTGATTTCCGCGCTAACGATCTCAACCTGAGGCCTTATCGTATCAATATCGGAAAATTTATACACACCAAACACATCAGGCGTACCCCATCTGTCTCCAAATTTATTGCCTCCAAGGGGAATGGCTTCTGTGCATTCTTCTAAGTCTTTTAATAAGTAATCGGCAAAGGGTTGATAAAATAATTCTTCGGAAGAAACTTTCATTGCGCGAGGAATTTTTGCATCTCTAGAAGAAATTTTATTTGGAACTTTATTTTCTGGTAATTCTTTTTGTCTTTCTTGTGACAGATATTTTTTGAGAAAAAAAATGCCACGCTCTGGTTTTGAGATTTCATTTACTTTTTCATCTAGATTCCAAATATTACTTTGTATAGTATTGTCTGGAATATTAAATAAATCTACTTTTATTAATCTGGTCAATTCTGTATATCGAATACCGCTAGGATATTTCTCTAGTATTTCCAATGCCTTACTAATTATTTTTTGGCGTTGTGTCTGCAACATAATTATTTTAAAAAATAATCAATCGGTTTGTTATATATCTTTATCAATTTTCTCATTTCTTCGACATCGAGTCGCCTCTCCGCAGATTCAATCTTAGAAACGTAGGACTGTGGCTTATTAAGTTTCTCGGCAACTGCTTGCTGAGAAAGCCCAGCCTCAATACGCGCTTTTTTCAACCGACTTATGATCTCTTTGTACTCTCTTGAATAAATAGATTTGCTCATAACCGAATAATAATCCTATTATAGAATAATACCAAAATAGGATTATTATATTCCCGAGAATACGCATTGAGCTACACAAAAAACATCGTTAAAAAATTAACAATGGAACAAAAAATATCGACCGCAATTTAGATTACACTACCTCTAAGGCCACGGATACATCAGCATGCAATAGAGCAAATTACGACCTAAAAATTTCCAAAAAGGTCTTGGCGGGGATGTTAACGCTTCCCTTGTCTTTCATTAGTTTTTTGCCTTTCTTTTGTTTTTCCAGTAATTTCTTTTTTCGGCTCTTGTCGCCGCCGTATAAGTAGCCCGTGACGTCTTTGCGGCGGGCTGAAATGGTTTCGCGGGCAATGACTTTGCCGCCAATGACGGCTTGGATGGCCACGGTAAACTGTTGTTGGGGCAGGGCGTCTTTTAATTTTTCCACCAGTTTTTTACCCTGCTCATAGGCATCGCCTTCTTCCACAATGCGGCTGAAGGCCTCTTCTGATTTGCCGGCAATCCAAATTTCCATTTTTACCAAAACCGCAGGGCGATACCCAAGGAGCGTATAATTAAGCGAAGCGTAGCCCTGGCTAGTGCTTTTTATTTTGTCATACAAATTTGCCACAATGGCGCGCAGTGGCGCTTCGTATTTTATAATTGCGCGTTCGGCTGATAAATAATTGGTTTCTAAATAATTACCGCGCACATCTTTTAATACATCCATTAATTTTCCAATATATCCGGCTGGCGCAATAATTTCTAAAAGCACCCAGGGCTCTTCCATTTTTTCTATGCCGGATGGATCTGGCCAATCCGAGGCCGAATATATTACCTGCTCCTGCCCCCGCTTATCAATAATTTTATAAATAACACTGGGGGTAGAAATGACCAAACCCAAATTAAATTCCCGTTCCAGCCGTTCAGAAATAATTTCAACGTGCAAGGTTCCCAAAAATCCGCAGCGAAAACCCCTACCCAAGGCCTCTTTCATTTCGGGTTCATATACCAGAGCCGGATCTTGGAGTTTTAATTTTGACAAGGCAACTTTTAAATTATCAAATTCATCCGGATCTTCGGGGTAAAAACTGGCAAACACCATGGGCACCGGCTCTGCATACCCGGGCAAAGCCGGAATTCCCAATTTCCAATTGCCAATTTCCAATTTAACGATCGTATCGCCGACGCGGACTTTTCCCGGCTCCTTGATGCCGGTAGCAATATAGCCAATTTCTCCGGGTAAAAGGGTTTTTTGAGGAGATATAAGAGGGTTCAAATAACCCAACTCTTTAATTTCGGTCTGGGTACGAGTAGCCACTAATTCAATTTTTTCCCTGTCGTTTATCTGCCCATCCATAACGCGAACGAGCGCCAAAACACCCTTAAAGGCATCATAAGTTGAGTCAAAGATAAGAGCACGGAAGGGATTTTTATAAGCATCCGGGTTACGCACCGCCGGTGAAGGAATTTTTTCAATAACTGCCGCCAATACCTGCTCTACATGTAATCCGTTTTTGGCAGAAATTTTTATCACCTCTTCTGGCATTATCCCCAGCACATTCGCCAATTCTTGGCACGATTCTTCAATGCGCGCGGCTGGCATGTCAATTTTATTTACCACCGGAATAATGACTAAATTTTGTTTTTTAGCCAGTTCAATATTAGCTAATGTCTGGGCTTGGATTCCCTGGGTTGCATCTACCAACAGCACCGCACCCTCCACCGCCGCCAGCGATCGAGACACCTCGTATGAAAAATCCACATGGCCGGGGGTGTCAACGAGATTCAGGATATATTCTGAATCTGGAAATTCTAAATCCGAAACTCTAAATTCTAAAACGTCGCTGTTTGGATTTTGTGATTTAGGATTTGAGATTTGTTTAGAGTTTAGGATTTTGGATTTAGAATTTGGAAACCGGTACAGCATTCTGACTGGTTTTAACTTGATGGTAATCCCCTTTTCCTTTTCCAGTTCCATGGAATCCAAAAATTGGGCCGTCATTTTTTTGGCGGTAACCGTAGAAGTTAATTCCAGAAGCCGATCGGCTAGAGTCGATTTTCCGTGGTCAATATGAGCGATAATGCAGAAATTACGAATAAAATCTTGATTGTTTTGCATGTATTTTAGGTATATAACATTAATTTAGGCAAATAGCGAATATTGACAAGGGAGGGGTCGGGAGGGAAGAATTCCCTCCTGCGCAGGAAAACAGTGCCGTGAGCGAAGCGAACGGACACGTTAGAAACCGAGGGTTTCTAAGGAGCGAGTGAAACGAGCGACGTCTATTTGTGCGATTATGGCAAAATTTCTAATATATTGTTGGTCCATAGCTTTTACTTCGTAAAAGAAATCCTAAATACTAAACTCTAAACTCTAAACAAATCACAGATTCTCAATATCAAATTTCAAACATCGGTTTTGGAATTTTGGATTTAAAATATTAGAATTTATTTAGGGTTTAGGGTTTCGTAAAGTTATTATTTCCCTAAAAATGTTTCTCTAATCATATGCAATTCTCTGGACTTTAACAAAAAGGATGTTACAAGATAACCGGTACTACCAAGGAGTCCGGCCGCCGCAAGTTGAATAAAAACTCCCAGAAACGTTTGCAGATTAATAATATGGTATCGCACCAAACTGTCGCGGGTAACCCAAATTATCACCACCATTACCAACGCCGCAATCAGTATTTTATACATCGATGGTAGAATGTTAACCAATTTAACAATATGTAATTTTTTATGGATAAAAAATAACAGCAGCAATGCCTCGCAAATGACGGTAATGGTAAAAGCCAAAGACAAGCCGACTACACTGATATTTTCAACCGTTTGCAATTTCAATACTACGCGCACCAGCATGGAAAATATATTAGTAAAATTCAACAGCCAAATAAACAGCAAACTCATAATAATATTACCCGCCACCGTGGCAACGCTTATCAATGCCGGAATTTTAGTATTATGAGCCGCATAAAACGTTTTGGATAATAGAAAAATGAGGCCCTGGGCAAAAAGCCCGAGGCAAAAAATGCCCAAGCACGCGGCGGTCAGGCGGGTATCGAGCCAGGTGAACTTCCCGGTTCCGTAAAATACCCTCACTATTTGGGCGCGTAAAAGAAAAATACCAATGCTAATGGGAATGCTTAAAAACATCAGCTGCAAAAATGCTTTTACAAATTTTGTTTCAAAATTACTTTTATCTTCCCTGGCAAATGCCTGGGCCATTGCCGGAAAAATCGCCGTTGATAGCGATACCGCAACGGCATTGACCAATAAAGAAGAAAGATTATTGGCCAGGTTATAGACCGCCACACTGCCGGTCACCAAGGTAGAAGCAATGGCCGTGATGACCATGGTATTAAATTGTCCGGCGCCAAGGCCGATGGACCGGGGTACGGTAAGATTGAGAGTTCTTCTTACTCCCGGGTGCAAAAGATTAAACATAAACTTATAACGAAAACCAGAATGAAAAAACGCCGGCAACTGTATGGCAAGGTGTAATAATCCACCCAATACCACCCCGAAAGCAAGACCGGGCAAGCCAAACCACGGCACAAAAAAAAGAATGCCAATAATAATCCCCAGATTATACATAATAGGAGCCAATGCGGTTACCAAAAAGCGGTGAAACACCTGTAAAATTCCGCTAATAATACTGCTGGTTCCTAAAATAATGGGGCTTAAAAACATGATACGCATCAGCACCACTGTCATTTCTTTTTTACTCTCGGAAAACCCGGGAGCAATAAGGTGCACAAGCCACGGAGCAAAAATAATCAATACCAGACATACCCCTATTAAAAACGTCAGAAAAATAGTAAGAAGGTTTGATACATACTGCCATGCTTCTTCTTTTGAGTGAACCACATAGGAACTAAAAATGGGAATAATGGCGGCTGAAATGGCGCCAAGAATCAAAATTAATGCAATAAAATCAGGAACGGTAAAAGCCGAGTAATACACGTCTAGTTCATTTCCTAAACCAAAACGGCCAGTTAAGAGGCGATCCCTTGCAATTCCTAAAACAGCGGATAATAAATAAGACCCCGCCAAAATAAGCGAGGCGAAACTGACGCTTTTAGTTTGGGTATTTAAAAACCTCATTACTGCATTTTAATACTTTTAGAGACACGACACAACGTTGACATAATACAAATAATTTGGTAGATTACACAAGAATCCAAGAAGGTAAATTCTGCCCTGAAATACTCACTTTATCGTCGTTTTTCCGCGGAAAAACGAAAATTGTGCTCTCTTTTCAAAAAAAGGGAACGAATGTTGGTGTGCTATGAATAGCTATATTGCGTGTGTTCCCTCTTAGGCGAAACTGTACCAGTGGTGTTTTTTAAAAACTCCCAATGGCCTGTTTCGCCCCCTTTCCAAATTTTTCAAATTCTTGAAAAATGTGGAGAGGGCACTATTGGCAATTTGTCTTTAAAAGACGAACCGTATCGTGTGCTCTCGTTCTTTTCAGGGATAGAGGAACTAATGTTCGCGTGTCATTTAAGACCAGCGTCGATGTGTTCCTTTTTCTGGGCGAAACTAGTTGACGCATGTCCTTCCAAGAACTTCGCTTCTCTTGTTTCGCCTTCTCTCCGAAATTTTCAATACATTGAAAATTTCGGAGAGAGAGCATTATCGTGAGCGTGTCTTTAAAAGACTAACTCCACTCTGTGCTCTCTCTCTTTTGAAAAAAAGAACCGATGTCGCTTTGCCTTTTATAGCAAATTTCTTCGTGTTACTTTTTTAGGCGAAACTAAGGTTGTTGTGTTTTTCAAAACTAATGATCCTCTGTTTCGCCCTTTCTCCAAATTTTTCAAATTCTTGAAAGATGTGGAGAGGGCACTGTACATGAGATGTCTTTTAAGGACTAACGGAGGTCTGTGCTCTCAATTTATGGGCGAAACGTATGGATTGGTGTTCTTACGAACTTTTGACGTACTGTTTCGCCCTTTCTCTAAAGTTTTTAAAGAAATGAAAATTTTAGAGAGAGCACTACCACGGGAGTGTCTTTAAAGTATAACCGTGTCTGTACTCTCGTTCTTTTTAGGTGTAACGAAAGATGGAGTGCTCTTTAAGAGCTATTCACCCACTGTTTCATCTTTTCCAGCCGTCGTTTTGCCGCGGCAAAACGACGGCTGGGCTTTCTTTAAAGTTATTAAGATTTTAATGGTTTTAAAGAGAGTGCCACTGACCCACTCGTGTCTTTAAAGACAATATGAGCTTTGTGCACTCTCACTCTTTTGGGGCTTACGCAACCATGTCTTTAAAAGACCGAGAAAGTGTTGCGCTTTCGCTCTTTCAAAAATAAGGGAACTTTTGCTCGGTTGTGCCTTGGCACTCGCAGGACAATGTTCCTTTCTTAGGCGAAACTGATGGTTCTTTGTTACCACATAATTACCCACCAAATGTTTCGCCCTTTCTCTAAAGTTTTTAAAGAAATGAAAATTTTAGAGAGAGCACTTTCTTGAGTTTGGCATTTGAGGCCTATGGAGAGTATGTGCTCTCTAAGTTCTTTTAAAATCATAGAGGAACTATCAACCCGCTGTCTTTTAGACAAACGTAGGCGTGTTCCTCTTTCTTGGGCGAAACTATTGAAGCGTTGTTCTTAAGAACTACCCGCCCAGTGTTTCGCCCTCTCTCCACATTTTTTAAGAATTTGAAAAATTTGGAGAGAGTACTACAGCCAGCCTGTCCTTACAGGACCAATCAACTCGTGTGCTCTCGTTCTTTGACAACCCATGTTCTTGTGCGTTTTGCTCGTTGCAAAGAGCAAAGAACTCAACCAAAAGGAGTGTTTCTTATGACTCGCACCATCGGCATTCGCCATCGCCGTAAGAAAACGATCGAGGGCGAAGCGCGACCAACTACGGTCGCCATCAAGGTCGAAGATAAATTTGTCTGCCATGATCTTGAAATCGAAACCGACGAACTGGACTTCCTGCTCCGCCGTTTTCCCATTCAATGGGAAGTGGCGCCGGAAACCGACATCGTCTGGTTTCACCCGAAAAACGCACCAACTGGCATCCGTCCGCACCACTGCAAGTGGAAGAAGATTTCCAAGGAGGAAGTCGCCACCTGCAGGACCAATCACGTCCGCAAGTCGCTGGATTCGGCAGGTAAGCCGGTCAATGAACGTCTGACCAAGATCCCCGTCAAGTTCGAGGGACTTTTGCGGGGCGATTCGGTGGCTATGGTCCTTGGAGGATCAGGCGATCGGTTTGCAGCTGCACTTTCACGCCGCGGTGAGGAAATCGGAGCCCAGGTGTTCCGTACCCCCCCCAGCGAGCTCAAAGAAAAACGCGAGACGATCGAGACCAGCAAAGACAATGACCATCTGACGCTCGCGGTCGCGCTGGGAGAAAACCCGCTGATCTTCTATCAACTGCGCCGCAAAGACCGCGACATCATCGCCGTCAAGGAAGCGCTTTCGCTGAGGCAGGATGCACTGAAAGCCCGCATCGGATGCGAACAGCGTATCTACCAGTCGCTGGTGGGGAGAATATTCCTCTCTGAAGAAGGAAGATACCCTGAAGGCCTCATCGAGGACGAGTACGACCGCATCAAGGCCAGCGACGCCATTTTGCAGGGACTTCTTGCAGAAGAGAAGTGCCGCGACAAGGAGCTGGAACGCGTGGTGACCAACCTCGAAATCTGGGAGAGGATCTTCAAACAGGTGAAAGGATGCGGACCGAGAATCGCCGCGGGCATCATCGCTGGCCTCGGTGACATTCGCCGGTTCGTGGTTCCGGTCAACTACGATGGCGCCGATACCGCAAAGGAACGGCACAACCGCAAGTTCAAGGCCATCGGTAAAACCCTGGCCAAGGTGAAGGCCTTCTGCGGAGTACACGTCCTGCCCGACGGCTCGTTTCCCAGGCGCCGCGCCGGCCAGTTGGCCAACTGGAGTCCACTTGTCCGCCAGTCGCTGTATCTTCTAACTGACCAGTTCAACCGTCGACCTAACACGGTCTGGGGGAAAAAACTGCTCGCCCAGAAAGAAAAGTACCGCCAGACCCATCCGGAACCAGTGGAAGTGGAGGTGGAATTCAGAGACGGCAATGAGAAGTTTTTCAAGTACTCCGACGGACACATCCACAAAATGGCTCTGTGGCACACGGCCTCAAAGTTTATTGAGTGGATGAGCCGCGAGTGGCTGAAGATTGAGGAGGTGTACTGAAAGATTAAAGACGATGAACCCCGTGTGCTTTAAGCACTAACAGGTGTTTGTCTTCGGTTTTTCCAAATACCTCCCTGCCATCATTAAAAATCAGAAAACGGACTTAAGGCGGGATGCCTCGAAGGGCTATGGGTCGTCTGTCCGATTGTTTCCCTCAAGTTTAAAACCTGGGGGAAACAAATTCTTTTCTGAAAAAACGAAACTTTCTGGACTCTGTCTGTAAAAGACTACTGCCAGAGTGTTTCGTTTCATACCGCTTGCGTGAGCAATCATGTAAGCGGTTTTATTTTGTTTAAAAATTTTACAGTAACTGCTCACTAAACAAGTCGTCATTGCGAGGAATGCGTAGATGACGAAGCAATCTCCGTTATTTTCGGACAAGAGTTGCGGCAAACCGAGATTGCCGCGTCGTCCCGATCGCGATCGGGACTCCTCGCAATGACGGTAGGGGCGTGAGGGGTTACAATTTTCAAATTTGACAATGATCCCTTAAAGTGATACCATAAAATTGTTTTAGCAGGACGAGTGATTGCTCTTTGAGAAATCAAAGAGAGGAAAGTCCGAACACCCTCTCGCCACCCATTAATTTTTAATGAAGGGCGAGATAAAAAAATAGCGGCTAACAGCCGTCCACCGTAAGGTGCGAGGTGCGAACAGAAACGCCAAGGCCGAAAGGCCAAGGTATCCACATTTGGATAATGTTTACAGTAATGTAAACCTGAAACGGCTAAATCCTTATTGGGCGCAAGAACAAAGCAGAAAATTGGGAATACATACCAATGCTCTGTTAAAAGTAGTTCGCTTGACCCTGAGAGCAATCGAATGGGCAGATAGATAATCACACTCCTTGTGCGTGGCACAAGTCGCAGATCAACGCAGATACTACGCAGATTAACGCAGATTACGTAACGTATCCGCGAAAATCCACGTACTAATCCGCGCATATCCGCGTCTCGCGCTGCGCGCGAGGTGACAGAATTCGGCTTATAGTCCTGCTAAAACAACAAAAAAAACCGATATGCTATCGGTTTTTTTTGTTGCCCTGAATTTAATTAAACCTGTCCCTAAATATTATTGACCATTAATACTTAACTTTATAATTAAAAATTTCAGATTTGCAGGGCAGTGTGCCGCCCTGGAAAGCGAAAAAACCACAGCCGTATCCGTAGATACGGCGAGGATTTTTTCGCTTGAAGGGCAAACAATGACCCAAATATGAAGGTTTTAATGTAAAGTTAAGTATTAATGGTCAATAGATTGCTTCGTCGTTACGACTCCTCGCAATGGGTATAAAGGTAGGTAATTGGTTGGTGAAATTACGAAATTTGTGCTAATTTAAGCTCAAACTAACAGTAATTATGGAATAATATTAAACTAGTTCAATATCCCATGAAAAAAAAGCTGTTCGCGGTGTGGTTCGTTTGAGGTTATGTTGTTTGGGCACAATGCTTGCGGTCACCAAAGGTATAGATGTAAAATATGTAATCACACCTACACGTTTCGTAATCACAAGAACAAAGAATTTCATGAAAGGGTGTGGTTTAAACTATGGATTGTTGAAGGATATTCAATCAGACAGCTGGTAGATATTAGCCATCGTGGAATCTGGAAAATGAAAAATATCGTATCGTTGTGGTTGGCAAGAAGTCCGGAAATTGTCCTACTCAACTATAGATCTATCAAGCATTTGCTTTGCGATGGAACTTACTTTAACCATGAAAATTGTTTGTTGGCAGTCATGGATAATCGTGATAATAGGATTATCAACCATATCTACTGTATCAGGGAAAACTACGAAAATGCAATGATGGTTTTTCAACAACTGCATGGCCTTGGCACCAGGCCAGAATCTATCACCATGGACGGAAATACGAGCGTAATCAGGGCAATTAAGGCCGTATGGCCAAATATTATCATTCAACGGTGCCTAGCCCACATCCAGCGACAAGGACTATCGTGGCTAAGAAGAAATCCTAAGCTGGCGGCCGGGAAAGAATTGCGATTGATATTACTGGGGATAACGGAAATTAAAAACGGAGGCGATAAAGCGGTTTTTTTAAAACAGTTCCAACTTTGGGAGCAAGAGCATGGGAGGGTGGTTGAGAATTTATCATCAAAAGATAAGGTATTTAGTGATTTGCGGGCAACCAGGAGGCTATTGATAAACGCGGTGCCGGATATGTTTCACTACTTGGACAATGCAAGTATTCCGGCAACTACTAATAAGGTAGAGGGATATTTTTCTAGACTGAAAATCATTTATCGACAACATCGTGGTTTGTTAAAAAGTCGGCGGGAAAGTTTTTTTAATTGGTATATATACTTCAAAAATTAACAACAATTAACAACCAATTACCTACCTTTATACCCGCAATGACGGG
>Ga0209542_10002454_pt1 | contig 41433 bp, 39 predicted proteins | sample RifCSPhighO2_01_FD_184028 | JGI IMG/M metagenome (GOLD analysis project Ga0209542, IMG submission 184028) | Soil microbial communities from Rifle, Colorado - Rifle CSP2_plank highO2_0.1 (SPAdes) (version 2) | ecosystem: Environmental > Terrestrial > Deep subsurface > Rock core/Sediment ... | reverse complement strand
CGCCTGCCGTGATAATATGGGTATCCACTTCAAGTCGCACACCCGTCATCCCGGTTGGGTTTTTGATCCCTTCCTGTCCGTCCACTATATATTCTCTGGCGATTACTTCAATAATTTCCCTCGTTGATGAAAGAGAAATTGCTTTAGCTGCCTCAACCACCCGCGCAATATCATCTGGCGATATCTCAACATCAGGTTGTGCAACAGCCACCACACCATGAGAGTTAAGCGACGTAATATGTGGCCCTCCTACCGATACATATGCTCCCTGTATTTTACATCCCGCCATACGCTCTGCCTTTTCGACAGATTCCTCTACCGCTTCAGTGACTTTGTTAATATCTATGATTTGTCCCTTTTTGACACCTCGCGAGGGAACGCTTGTAAATCCCATGATACGCGGCACGCGCTCCTCAAACGAAACCTTTGCGATAAGGGTTGCGATTTTACTTGTTCCTATATCAATTCCCGTGATAATCTCATGTGTTGACATGTTTATTTGATAAGTTTGACTATTGGCCTTTTAAAACGCACATCAATACTTTCGTACGCCACTGCTTCAATAGAAAAACGCTCAATAATAGTCTTTAAATCATTAAATTGGGCTTCTTTATCCCTATTTGTTGAAAAATAATAGGTTTTTTCTTCTTTTTTAAATACTAACATATCAGGACTTACAATATCAACAGTGTCAACAGCAATCCCTATATCACTGCATTTTTGTAAAAAAAAGACAGTGGCAAGAATATCGCCGTAGCCAATCACTTCATTGCTTTGAAATTCTGCAAAAGGGAGCTTCTGATAGTATCGAATAAGAGGAGCTGCGCTTTCTTTGTTTCTTTTTTTCTGAAGGATACGCCCGCTTTCTCCCAGATAAAAATACCCATCTTGTACCTCAAGAAGGGCAAGTATGCGACCCTTTTCTACCTCTATGCGCAATGTATAGGGATATATTTTTGAAACGGTGATTTTTTTGGCGTAGGGATTGCTCTTGAACAATGCTTTTTCAATATCACGGGGAGATACAAAAAAGAGTAAAACGCCGTACAAAGAACTAACACCTCTTAAAGAAGTCGTGCCAACAATTTCTATATATGAGACACTATAGTTTTTTCTTACATAAAAAAGAGGGGCAAAAAGAAAGGCTGCCACAAAAAGAAACAGCAGTATTTTTTTAAAGTGTCGAAAAAATCTCATGGGCAATCTGGTAAGCTGCATTTGGTATATAATAACGCGCGAGGGTGCGAAAATTGTGTATATATATCTCTTTGCGAGAAAATACCGCTTCGATTAACTGATATAATACATCTACCTTTTCCTTTTGGGAGAATAGTTCGCAAACACCGTGTTTTTTGAGAAATCGTGCATGCGCCTCCTGCTCTCCTGAAGCTGAAAGTGCAAGAGGAATAAGAATCGACGGCTTTTTAAGAGCTATCAATTCAAAAATCGTATTTACCCCAGATCGGCCAATATATGCGTCAGACATCGCGTAAACAAAACCAATATCCTCATCAAAAATGTGGGAAAACACATAATAATCAGGGTATTTGAGATTGGACAGACGATCAAAATCCCTCCATGGAGGCTCATTTCCGGTCTGATGCACGACGATAAATTTCTTAAGGAGTCGAGGAAGTAGTTGTTCTATATAACTATTAACTGTATGTGACCCAAGCGAACCTCCTGCTATGTATAAAACCGGCTTTGTTTTCGCAAAAAGAGCTTTCTTCACTTCAAAAACAGCAGGTCTTATCGGATTACCTGTCAGAATTGTTTTTTTTTGATCAAAAACTTTTTTTGTTTCGGGGAAAGAGATAAAGACTTTTTTGGCAAATTGTGCGATAATCCTATTAGCTAAGCCAGGAATAAGTGTTTGCTCGTGCGTATATACAGGAATCCCTCGCAAAAAAGCAGCAAAAGCAATGGGAAGAGCGATGTAGCCGCCAAATGAAAGTACTGCGTCACATTTGAGTGTGGAAACTAACCGGTAGGCTTCAAAAAAGCCCTTTGGAATTTTGAGAATGTTCATGAAACTTCTTATTGAAATATAGCGAGACAAACGACCTGCGTCTAGATGAAAAAAAGGAAGGTGGTATTTATCCGTGATGAGGCGGTATTCGTAAGTATGACCTCTACCCACAAAGACTATCTCAACAGCGCCTCGCTTCTGGAGCTCCTCAATAGCTGCCGCAGCAGGCGTCACATGCCCCCCTGTTATAAGAATTTTCATAGTTTGATTATAGTATACTTAATTCCTATGCGGCAAGTTATCACCATCCTCAAAAGAGAATATCCCAATGCGCGAATTGTGTTGACCTACTCCAACCACTGGGAACTCCTTGTGGCAGTCATATTATCAGCACAGTGCACCGACAAAATGGTCAATAGAGTCACTCGAGAACTTTTTGTCAAATATAAAAAAAAGGGAGAAAATGAACATGATGAAATAGAGCGTTTTGCATCCACTCCACTTTCCGAACTTGAAAAAGACATCAGACAGACAGGATTTTATCGCAACAAAGCAAAAAATATAAAATCTGCGGCAAACCTTGTCCTCACAAAATTTAGAGGGAAAATTCCACAAACAATGGATGAGCTTTTGACTCTCCCGGGAGTTGCGAGAAAAACAGCAAATGTCGTACTGGGCAATGCGTTTGGCGTTGTCGAGGGTATTGCAGTTGATACACATGTGAAAAGGCTATCGCTTCGGCTCGGAATGACGAAACAGACAAATCCTGATAAAATCGAAAAAGACTTAATGAATATTTTTGATAAAAAAGATTGGTTCAAACTCACCTATTTACTCATCGAACATGGAAGAAACGTTTGTGATGCAAAAAAACCACGATGTGATATGTGCGTGCTTTCGCGATTATGTCCGTCTGCTTTCTCCTTTGCGCATTTTCAAAGAGAATAAATTATTTCCTATATCTTCTCTCAATACTTATGAGTACTCCAGTAAGCGCAAAAAAGACGAGAAGACTTGAGCCGCCATATGAGATAAACGGCAACGGAACACCCGTGAGCGGAAATAGATTGACCATCCCTCCGAGATTGACCACGACTTGTAGGGCAAAAAGCGAAAAAATCGCACCAGCCAAAAGCTGCCCATACCGATCTTTGGCGGCAGTTGCCACCTGATAAGCTTTATAGATGAAAAACACATATACTATAATCAGAAGCACGGATCCCAAAAATCCAAACTCTTCACCAATAATCGCAAAAATAGAGTCAGTATGTGCCTCGGGTAAAAATTGATACTTTTGCCGTGAAGCAGCAATACCCCTTCCAAAAATTCCTCCTCCAGAGAGAGAAATGAGAATTTGTTTGATGTGGTATGTCGCTCCCAGCGGATCTGCATCTGGATTGAAATATGCGAGAAACCGTTTAAGCCTGTAGGGAGACGTTTTCACAAGTACGAGAAAGCTAATCGCTGCAAACGGAACAAGAAAAAAAAGATATTTCAATTCCTGCCCTGAAAGGAAATAGAGTATGATAAAAATGCTAAAAACAATGACTGCCGTTCCCATATCAGGCTGTAAAATAATGAGGAAAATAATACCTGCAAGCAGTGAAAAATATGAAAAAAATCTACCCTTCTCCTTATGCAAAAACCATGAGGATAAATAGAGGATGCTCGTGAATTTCACAAATTCTGTGGGCTGGAAATTGACAAACCCCAGATCAATCCATCTGCGCGCTCCTCCCGCGCTATGACCAATGCCGGGGAAAAACACGAGTATGAGACTTGCAATACTTGCAAGAAGAAGAGGAAAGGATATAAAGTACAATCTGCGATAATCAAATTGAGAGAGAAAGATCATGACAAGAACGCCAAAAACAAACCAGATTGATTGGAGTTTCAGGTAATAAAAACTGTCGCCAAATGTTCTAAAAGTCAAAACAGAAGACGTCTCAAAAATAAAAAAAAGACCGATGAGTGAAAGTATAATAGGTAAAACGAAAAGAGCGGGCAAAAAAAATTTTTTGCGTTTTTGAATATGTTCACGCGTCCTTCTTTTTCGTGGCATATGTTTGTACAGCTTTATTAAATTCCTCGCCTCGATGAAATTCATTTTTGAAATGAGCAAACGATGTGGCGGCAGGAGAAAAAAGAATGACGTCTCCTTGTTTTATTCCTTCAAATGCCGTATGTACTGCCTGTCCGAGATTCGCATAGATAGTGTCATCTTTTATCTTGCTTTTATCTAAAAATGGAGTAATTTCATCAGTAAAAGTCCCCTTCAATAGGACAATTTTGTAAACGTCCGTGTTAATTTTTTTGACAAGATTGTCAGGGCTAAGTTTTTTTGAGTTGCCACCAAGCAATAAAATAATTCGTTTCTTTTTGAGCGTATCTATTGCTTTTTCACAGGCGATAGGAGTGGTGGAGGTTGTGTCGTTGTAGACATCGACTCCGTCAATTGATGCAATTTTTTGAAGACGAAAAGGAAGTCCGTGAAAATCCGAAATAGTGACAATCGCGTTTTTGCGATCTATGCCTGCTGAAACTGCAGCAAGAAGCGCCCCGCTAGCATTTTCATAGTTATGATCGCCTGATAGATACTTGAGTTTGTTGGTATAGGTATTTTTTGTATAAGAGGTTACTTTTGCAGCGGTTTTAATGTATTTTCTCACTGACTCATGCGCAATCAATGTATCGCTCTCTTTTTGAAAGCAAAAAATAGCTGTCTTATCATACAAATACTCATCGAGATTTTTATAATAATTCAGGTGATCTGGATAGAAATTGGTAAAAACTGCAATATGCGGGCTGATTGTGCGTCTATGAAATCCTGAAAGCTGCCAGGATGAAAGCTCAAGCACGACCCAATCGTCTTTTGTTATATACTCAAGGAGTGAAATGGTTGAAACTCCTGCGACGTTACCAGCAAGATATGTTTTTTTTCCCGCGTTTTTAAGGGTTTCATAAATCATGGAAGCGGTAGTTGACTTGCCACGTGTGCCAGTCACGCCAATGATGGGGGCAGGACAATATGTCGCAAAAAATGATGCCTCCATTTCCACAGGAATTCCTTTTTTTTGCGCCTCCACAATGTGAGGCATATCCCACGGCACAGATGGTCCTTTAAAAATCACATCTGCCCACAAAAAATCTTCTTGTTTGTGTCCTCCGAGCGTTAACTCCGCTGAGTATTTTTTTAACCTCTGGACAGACTCTTGCAACGCATCTTCACTCTTCAGATCAGTTGCTCTTACTGTGGCGCCAAGTCGCACAAAAAACTCAACCATTCCGACTCCTCCACCCTGAAGTCCCAGACCAACAACAAGCGCTTTTTTACCCTTAAATTGCTTTTCCAATTGTTCTTGCATCATGTTATGGAGGTATTGTATCGTTTTTCTCCCCAAAGAACAACCATGAACCTTCGACTTTAATTAATTAATAAATTGAAGTGCAACAGTGTATAGGCACTCCTAGTAAGTCTCACGAGCAAAAAACTAATAAATATCCCGAGATGTCCTATATATTGTACCTGCCCGCGATGTCTTGCGATGTCGGGCGCGGCAACGTATGGCAGGCGGGCCTCCAAGGTAGATGTTAGACCCTTATATCACCCCGATGGTGTAATGGAGATAAAACCAAAAGAACCAAGAACTACAACGAGACGAAACCCGAGGTCGTCAGACGAGTCGCCAGGATGATACCAGTAGACGTAAGCAGCCCCACCAGAGCCAGAGTAACCAGCAATGACACGGTTAGACTCACCACCCGCACGATATTCTGTGTTTGTCCACTCATAAGTATTGGTCGCACCCCACCCTTCACGATTAGCCAGTAAATTCCACTCAAGAGTCTCAAGCATCCTTACATCTAAACTGCTAGGAAGTCCAGCTTCAGAAAGAATCCCTCGTTTGGCTTTTTGGATAGCAGCTTGAGCATCATTCCAATTAACATTAAAGCGATCGGAAAGTCCCATTTTATCTGAGACTGGTGTTTTCCTATATGATTCACCATAGGATGGTTTGGGCATACTCTCTACTGCTACCCAAACTCCAGGTAATTGTGGATGATCAATATCTCCATTTTTTATCTGTCTCCAATACCATTCTTCTAAGTTCCTTCCAACTAAGTGATCGCCCCGCTCCGTATCGCTTAATGATTCGTATCTTCTCCAGCCTGGAGAGCGTTTCTGAAGCTCGTCTAAATATCTCTCTTTATCTTTTTTCTTTAAGTCGTCGACTGTGCCTAAATCCAATTTAGGGATATAGCGTAATCCAAAGCCAAGATGCTTCAAATTACTATTAACTTCAGGTGTTACTAGAGAAGGAACTGGAGGAACTTCAACATCGACGCCAAGCACATTTTTCCACGCGTTTTGTTCGACACCAACGCGATTGACAAAAAGCTCTTTTACTTTTAAAAAGGGAGGCTCTTCTTCTGGTATTTTTAGTAACGAAACATCTCCATAATGTTTAAGCAGTGTTTGAGCTATGTCTGCGCCTACTGTATTATTTTGTTTTAGTTGTTCTACTCTCCATCTCTCAAGTGCCATATAGTATATAGTATAGCACAGTCCTTAACTCTTTGCAAGGGTTTTTTTTGCTCTACTTCATAAACGCAAACATGAGGCCGATGAGGGCGCAGACTATAGAGGCTGTCCATGCACGCATGACGATTTTGGGTTCACCCCAGCCGCGAAGCTGAAGCCACAGATGAAGCGGCGCAACCGGAAATATTTTCTTCTTGAAAAACTTTTTTGCAAAGAGTTGAACAAGTGAACTCGCAATCTCTGCCACAAATACACCACCGATGATAACAAGCGTGAAATTTTTGCCAAGCAAAAGCCCTGCGACAGCAAACGTCGCACCAAAAGAAAGCGCTCCCGTATCTCCCAAAAAAATACGAGCGGGAAAAATATTAAAATAGAGAAATGCAATAAGCCCTCCTACCCATACTGCGATAAAAAGAAGAAGAGGCGTATCAACGATTGAGCGCGAAATGACCCAAAATGCGAAAAGCGCAATCACCAATACCCCTGTTGCCAGGCCGTCAAGACCATCAGTGATATTGACCGCATTGGCAAAAGCAACGATCATAAAAGCGGCAAATAACACATAAAAGAATGAAATCTCAAAAACTCCTAAAAATGGAACATTAATAATATCAATCTTCAGTTCTGTATAAATCCAATAGGCGATGATAAGGGCTAAAATAACTTCAATAATAAGCTTATGCCGCAAACGAAGACCAAAAAAATAATCCTCTTTCCAAAAAAATATTTTTTTAAGATCGTCATACAAACCAAGAAACGCAAATGAAACAAAAGTAAAAAGAATAATTTTTATTTCCGAAAGAATGTCTGCATAATTTGACACAATTTTTTGGTTGAAAAATATAAATACCACGATAAAAAAAGCAAACATAAAAAGTGTCGTCAAAATAAGGAGAAGCCCTCCTCCCACCGGTATTCCCGCCTTATGCACATGCAGTCTGTCAAAAATAGGCGTGTGTTTATCGAAAGCATCTTTTGTCCGCTGTGCTCCTCTTTGAAATTTGAGCTTATAGAGAAGGTTAATGAAGGGAATAATCAGTGAAGAGCTAAAAACGAACGAAGTAAGCAGTGCGAATAAATAAACAGCCATATAATTTCAGGATATGATAAGTAACAACTTGGGAACAAAAATAATAACCGCAACAACTACCGAACCAATTGCAAAAATAAGCATAGCACCTGCTGCCACATCTTTTGCGATTTTTATATCTTCTCGAGTATGTGTGTCAATACAATCCGTCGCGCTTTCAATTGCAGTATTTATCGTTTCTATAGTGAGTCCCAGAATAATAAACGTCAGTATCGTCAACCACTCATTATAAGAAATGTTGAATAACAAACCTCCAACAATGGCAAGAAGCGATAAAAGAACGTGTACTGTGTAGTTTGGTTGTGAACTAAAAGCCCATTTGATACCAGCATACGCATTTTTAAAAGAAATAGTATGTCGCCTGATAATATGCTTCATATGTTTTTATTGTACTACCTCAAAAAGTACTGTGCCAACTTTTTCAGAATCATGCCGAAGAAGACTTCTCACCGCTGTATCAACGGAAGATTTTTTATGCACTACTTCAGAGAGCAATTCTCGTTTGATGATCACATATTTCTTTTGGGCAGTATGAAGATCGTCAACGACTTCTGCTTCGCCAAACTTGGCATAATAATCAAGATGTGCTTGTTCTATTTTTTTGCTGTTTGCAACGATAATATCAATCTTTTTCCCCAAATATTTTTCAAGATCTCTTACATGTTCACTCATGGTATAGTGCGTTGTTTGTCCCTTTTTGGTCATGAGGTTTGCTATCATGATAATTTTTGCGTGTGAGCGAGTAATCGCCTCCGAAATACCTCCAACGAGAAGATTTGGTATAAGACTTGTATATAAATCGCCGGGTCCAAAAATCAGATAATCAGCATCAGATATTGCCTTTACTGCCTTTTCGTTTGCACGAGCTTGGGGAACCAGATATGCTTTTTTTATTTTCCCCGCCCGAGCCTCATGTTCTATGCGATCTTCAGTCTCAATGACCCCGCCGTCATCATATTGCACACAGAGGTGTACTTTATCAAACGTCACAGGAATTACTTTTCCCTTCGTTTTTAAAATAAATGATGCCGTACTGACTACTTCTTGATAGTTCTTTGTGATTTTTTCAAGAGCGGTGATGAAAATATTTCCAAAATTATGACCCTTAAGATCGCCTGTTTCAAAACGATATAAAAAAAGCGTGCGCCACAGTTCTGACGCTTCAGATAATGCGACCAAACACTGGCGAAAATCCCCTGGAGGCAAAACACCCAGCTGATCGCGCAGCCTTCCGGTGCTGCCACCGCTATCCATCATTGAGACAATAACCGATATATCAAGCCGATATTTTTTGAGGCCCGAGAGTACCACAAATGTTCCCGTGCCTCCTCCAAAAATGACTACTTTTTTCATAAAAAGGTTTTATATAACATCTTTTGTAACTGACGAGTTTGGCATGATACGAGAGCGAGGATTGATCTTAATTCCGGGCATCAGAGAAGCATTCACGCCTATTTTTGTGTCTGACCCAATCATAGCGCCTAGTTTGTGGCGCTGCGTATCCACCCTTATACCTTTGATCATAGAATGAACTTTGCCCGCGTCAAAACGGAAATTTGCACACACTGCCTCTGCTCCAAATAATACATTGCCATCGATGACTGAATCTCCCACATAATTTCGATGCAGCCATACATTTTCACCACAATATGAACGGGCTACTTCACTACTTGAGCCAATCATACTACCTTGTCCGACACTACTTTCACGCACGAGCGAATAATTACCCACGACGGTATTTTTACCAATATACGCAGGACCGCTTACCTTTGCATACTCATATATGGATACACCGTCTTCAAAATATACGTTTCCCTCGACAGTAGCAGTTTTGTCAATGAGCACATTTTTACCGCGATAACTTTTAAGCTGCGAGAGGAAAAACGACTGAACATCAAGTACATGCCAGGGATATTTCAAAAAATGCCAATAACCGCTATATTTCGTATATATCCCACCATTTTGTGCGATGTAGCTATTGAGACAATCTTCATATGCGCCGTCTTTTGCGGACCCTGTATGTTTTTGCAGTATTGAGACAAATTCATCAAAATGAGAAAAATAATCAGCGACAAGTCGCACCATGCTTGAGGGGAGTTTATCGGGGTTGGGCTTTTCAATGATAGATGTCACTATATCTCCCTTAACCACAAGATATCCTCCGGGAAAATACGCATCCATTTCTTTTGTAGCAAGGATAAGTTTCGCCCTGTTTCTTCGTGCAAAAATTGCATCGAAAATGACCTGTTCATCGAAAATATCACCATTGTTTACCACCAGTACTTCCCCCCTCAAGGATGAAACGGCAAGAAGGGCGCTCGCTTGTCCTTCGTGTTTTTGCGTCACTATTTTTACATTTTTATAAGAGGCAACAAGATGTGAAATTTTATCTTTATTGTGTTGACCTGTCACAATCCATAGATGATGAGTGAGAGGTAAAAATTTTTCCGCCTGATGCACGATCAGAGGTTTTCCACAAAACATGAAAGTGTTTTTGTCAGCAAGTGGCCAAAAACGAGTACTTTTACCACCCGCTAAAATAATGATGTTTTCGATTTTTCTCATATTCTTTGAATGCGTGCACCCACAGATTTTAACTTTGTATCAATATGTTCGTATCCTCGATCAATGACCGACGCTCCATATACGATGGTTTGGCCATTGGCAATTGACGCAGCTATGAGTAAACTCGCACCAGCCCTTAAATCACTGACAGTCAAAACTGCATTGTGAAGTAGAGAGGGACCATGTATTTTAATGCCTTGGAAAAAGCACTCTTCCATTTTTTTTATATTAAATTGGTATAGAGTCGCAGAATCTTTGACCTCCGGTCTGAAAAACTCTATCTGTGCGCCGAGTTTGCGAAGCTCCTCCACATACGCGAAACGATTTTCAAAGACAGTTTCGTGTATTGTGGATATTCCCCGCGCTTGAGTCATCAAAACCGCCCACGGCGCTTGCCAATCAGTCATAAACCCCGGGTGAGGCGCTGTTTCTGCCTGTGTTGCCGCAAGTTCACCCCTATAAAAAAAACGTATACTTTTTTCCTGTGCGGCAACACCACCCCCTGCTTCTTTTACTTTCTGTAAAAAAGCAACAATATCTGCCTCTCCCACTCCATGCACGGTGATATCGCCTTTCGTTGCAATTGCCAGTAACGCATGTGTTACTGCTTCATTTCTATCATAGAGTATAGAATATTTTTTATGTTGTGTGAGATGGGAAACTCCTGAAATTATAATACTATCTCCTTTTCGCGCAATCTGCGCTCCACCTTTTTCCAGAAAATGAATCAAATCATCAATTTCAGGCTCAAGAGATGCGTTTTCTATGATGGTCTTCCCCTGTGTAAGAACACCCAACATGATACCAAACTCTGTACCTGTATGAGTTCGCTTTTCAAACCGATGTGTTATTCCTTGAAATTTTTTGGTAGTAAGCTGTGCTTTATAATATCCATCTTCTTCATCATACTGCACCGAGACACCCATTGCTTTCATGATATCTATCTGTCTATCTATAGGACGCGCCCCGATACGACATCCTCCGGGATTTGGAATGCGACAGGAACCAAAAAGGTGAAGCAATGGCGCAAAAAACATAAAAGAAACTCGTGTTTTGATTGCCTGAAGAAGGTTAATGGTGTTTTTTGACATACCTTTCTTGTCTACTACTACCTCATTTTGGGAAGTAAATCGTGCATGTCCACCAAGCGATGTAATAAGATGAAGTAATTCTTCAATGTCTTTTATGCGAGGAACATTGGCGATACAAACTTCACTTTCAAAAAGCAGCGACGCAATAATTACTTTGAGCGAAACATTTTTTGCTCCAGAAAGCTGTATCTCGCCTTTTAATGGATATCCTCCGTGTATACTATATGCATCTTCCATATGTTCATTCAATCATGATGACCTCTTCCTCAAGAGCAATGCCATATTTTTTATAAACAGTATCTTTGATGCGAGCGATGAGTCTTTTAAGGTCTTCCATATTTCCCCTACCCTTATGAATGATGAAATTTCCATGGCTATTTGAAATATAAAAATTCCCGAGGGATTCTCCTTTCAGGCCCGCCTCATCAATGAGTCTGCCGACTGACCAACCTTCGGGGTTTTTGAAAAAACATCCCGAAGAAAACGCGCCCTGCGGCTGGGTTTTTTTTCTGTATTCAAAGGTATTACGAGAACGAGCTAGAACATCTGCTTGGGGTTCTTTCTTCAATGAAAAAAATGCATTGATAAGAATTTCTCTTGTTTTTTGCAATATGCTAAAATCATACGCAAAGTGAAAATAGTCTCTGTATACTCGACGCTTCACTCCTTTTTCATTGAAAATATCAGCATACAACAGATTATCTCCAAAATAGGAAACATTTTTTCTATTTGCAGGATCACAGTACCATTTGGAATTCATATAGATAGCTCCTCCGACAGTCCCAGGAAGTCCTGTGTGATATTCAAGACCAGCATATCCTTTTTCCGCTGTTTCCTTCGCAAATTTTGTGGCAGGATAGCCTGACGAAACACAAATGAGTACCGTTTTGCTATCCTGTTTCACTATTTTTTGGTGAATATATAGGTTTTTTACCACAAGGCCTTTGACCCCCGCATCTGACACAACGACATTGGAAGCTCCCCCCAAAATAATGTATGGAGTACCAAGAACATGACTTATAGCACGTGATGAGATTAGATCTTCCTCAGTTTTTGCCTCAAAATAAAATTGGGCGGCTCCCCCCATCTTGAAACTTGTATAAGGTCCAAGAACATAATCTTTTTTCACTCGTCCTTTGCCTAGTTTTTTTTCTAAACCTTCGTGGACTGGGCGCATAAAGAAATTATATCAGATGCAAGCTTATAAATATCGCCAGCACCCATAGTAAAAACCACATCTCCTTTTTTGACATGCGTCTCAATAAACTTCTTTATCTCACCGTAAGATAATACGTGTATGCTTTGAATACCTTTTTTGTGTATTTCTTCTCTCAAATCTTCTTGACTTATCATCGTGTGACCATCTTGTTCTCGCTGTGAGGCAAAAATAGGAGCAATAACTGCCAGATCACTGAAAGAAAGAGCCCGTATAAAATCCTCAAGTAGAGCCTTTGTGCGGGAATAGGTATGTGGTTGGAAGATAACTATAATTCTTTTTCCCGGAAAACGACTGCGTGCTCCGGCAATAGTTGCCGCAATTTCTCTGGGGTGATGTGCATAATCATCAAATACTAAAACTCCATCAACTTCACCGATTTTTTGAAATCTTCTCTGTGCGCCGACAAAATCCCCAATCCCATTTTTTATGGTTTCAAGGTCAAACCCATTCTGCAACGCCCATACAATTATGGAGGCAGCATTTAATATATTGTGCTTTCCGCAAAGAGAGAGTGAAAAGGCCTCTGGTTTCCTACCTCGATACGATGCGGTAAAAATCGTTTTATCGTGTTGAGTACTGGAAGTTATAATGCGAAAATCCGCTTCTTTTGAAAACCCATAGCTGATGACGTTTTGTAAATTGCAACGGGACAAAATATCATGAATATTTTCATCATCAATACACGCGATAACTTTCTGCACTTCTTTTTTTTCCAAAAAAGTGGAAAAAGCTTTTTTTACCGCATCAATATCATCAAACACATCAGGATGATCAAAATCTACGGAAGTCATTATAACCGTCAAAGGGTGTAAAAAATGAAACTTTGGCGTTTTGTCAATCGGAGGAGACACTCCATATTCATCTGCCTCAATAATAAAATACTCTCCTTTTTGATAATCGCCTCCCCAAAAATCTCCAAATTTTGGCGCTCCGACAAGGTAAGATGGAGATTTACCAGCTTTGATAAGGAAATGTGAAAGCAGAGACGACGTGGTGGTTTTTCCGTGCGTGCCGCAGACTGCGGTTGGGTTTTTGAAAAAAGTGGTTAATTCACCCAGCGCCTGTGCTTGCGTGTATAGGGGAATGCTCTTTTTCTTTGCCTCAATGACTTGTGGATTGTTTGATCCCTCATGCGCGCCTGAATAAATAACCATGTCACAAACTGGAGGTAAAGAGCCAAAACCGACCGAAACAGAAATATCATGCGCAATCAGCTCATTATCGGTGATAAACTCATCAGAAACGTCTGAACCGGAAACCTGTTTTCCCATTTTCTTGAGGATGACCGCAAAATTTGCCATCGCTACACCTTTGACGCCAACAAGATGGATACAATGAGCTTCTTCAATAGTCATGTTCTCATTATACTATGTGTTGCAGCACCATGCTGATTTAACACAGAACAAGCTATCGTTTTTTTTAGAAAAACTATTGAGAGGGTAAAATAACACCGATCGCGCCTCGCTTCAAGGAAACTCCTTCTGCTGGAATTTTTATTTGAATTAAACGAATAGATGGATTATCGCTCTGTTTTATTTGATAATAATCAAATAAATATTGATAACCATGATTAAGTCCTAAAGGAACTGTATAAGAAATATTTACTGTTTTACTCTTTGTGTATTTCTTAATTTCTTGCGCAATTTGATCCTTGAAATACAAACCAAATTCGTTGTCTTTCAGATTTGCATATAATCTTTCACCGTTTATAAACAAGAAAAATAATATTACGAGGCCCAATGTTAAGGGTTTTTTTAGTTCCAGTAGCAAATCGCTCAGCGTGAAATATATGAAAGGGGACAAGAAGTAAAAATAGTATTCTGATCCCCTTTGCGCGTATAATAAAAAAACAGCAACAAAAACAATCCATAGTACAAAAGTTGAAAAATAAAAAGTTTTGTGGAAATCTCGTTTTCTCCTAAAGAGAAAAAATAGAACAACAAGGATCAGAAGGTAAAATAACATGGAAATAAAGACGTTATTTATACCAACAAAAGGTTGCATAAAATTGGCAAAAACCGGTAACCACGCAAACGCGTATCGACCATAACTCTCAACACCTCCATGTTGGAGAAAACTCATGAAAAGCTTACTATTTAAAAAATCGTGTCTTAGATCAAATAAAATAAGAGGAACAAACATCGCAAGAAACGAAAATACTAATAAAAATATCTTTTTTGATCGCAAAAACCTTCCTCTATGGGGACTTGCCAGAAGAAAGACAAGAGTAAAAAAAGGCATTAAAATAAATTGGAAATGAATATTAACAAAAAACCCAAGTGCTACTCCCAAAAAAATAACATATATAGACCGGTTTGTCTCAAAGAACTTATAGAGGAGATACCAGACAATTATTACGCCCAAAGGAATAAGCAATGGTCCCCACGGAGTTATGTCATATATAACAGTGAGAGAATTAGTAGACCATAAGAATAAAAAAAGCAAAGAAACATGAAGGCTATGAATTTTTTTCAAAACTAAAAAACTGATGAGGAAAAAAATAATCTGAACTGAAATGACAAACAATATTAAGGCGCGAGGATGTAAATGGGTGAGTAAATAAAAAGGCGTACTGACATAATAAAGATATGGGCCTAAGAAAAAACCAGCATCACTAGTTATTCGTGTGCCTATTAAAATCGGCTTGTGTTGAAGTATAATTTGTTTGGCCTGATAGCTGAATTGTTCTTGATCCCAGTCAAAGCTTATTCTCTTATCAATCTTGTAAAAGCGGAAAAAAGCAAAAATAAAACTTACCACGATAATAATAGCTATTTTTTTCATGTATATGTTGTTTTCATGATGAAACTAAACATCTCGCTATAGTTATTTTTTCCATCACGCCTGAAGGAAAAAAAATGTCGATCATCACACTTTGTGCAGAAGGGAAAAAAATCCATATTTTCTTTTTTCACACCAACTTCAAGAAGCTGCAAATAATTCAAACGTGCCAAATTCAAATGACGTTTTCCTTTTTCAACGTGAAAAATCTTATCTGCATAACCATCAAATTCTGTCAGAAATTGATGCGCGCGATTATCATCTATGTCATAACAACACACACCGATAGCAGGACCAAACGCCACGGAAATATCTTGCGCATGACTCCCCTTTTTCACAAATGCTGAAATCATTTTCACTGCCATTTTTTTCAAAGAACCCTGCCATCCTTGATGAGAAGCGCCAATTAATCCTCGCCTTTTATCAACAAACAAAAGAGGCAAACAATCGGCTGTTTTAACAACGAGCATAACTTTTTCGCTGTTGGTTATGACTCCGTCAGTGTTTTCTATTGTATTGAAAGGCTCTTTTTTTTCTCCATCAAAAAAATGAACATTCGTTGAATGGACTTGGTCTAAAATAACTATTTTTCGGTATGATATCTTTTGGTAACCAAAGTAGTTTAAAATAACATGAGGATCTCTCCCATCACCCAATGCTTTTGTTGAAAAACCTGAAAGATATCGTTCGTTATTGACTAAAGTAGAGTAAAAAATATGCAAGCGATCGTCTAAAATAATCATACTTTCTGTTTATAAGATTGAAGAGCCTTTTCTACCGCACCATGTTCGTCCCACGGATATTCTGTTTTTCCCCGACATAAACTTTTTTCATGCCCTTTTCCAGTCATCACGATAAAGTCGCCTTTCTGTGCGCTTCCAACACTCATATTAATCGCCTCTTGCCTATCGTATACTTCTGTAAATATCTTTTTTCGAGCATTTTGGGCGAATTCATCCGGTGTTACTTTTTGAAAACCTTTCTGCAACAAACCCATCGAAATAGCTTGACAGATTTTTTTTACGTCTTCAGTGCGATAATCTTCCTCGGTCAAAATCACGCCGTCCGCATACTCACCGCTTACTTCCCCCATTTTAGGCCTTTTTGTCGCATCTCGAAGACCCGCTGATCCAAATATGTGAATAAGCCTGCCTGTATCATTACGCATAAACTCTTTCCGTATCGTCCGCAAAAACTGTTGTAACGCGTATGGCGTATGCGCAAAATCTATAATGACGGTAAAATCTTTTTTATACACGACGTCCTGCCTGCCGTGGGGCAGTTCAAAAGTTTCACAAGCAGACAGAATAGACATTTCATTAATATGGAGAGTCTTCGCAACTGCGTACGCTGCAAGAATGTTATATCTATTATATTCACCGGCAAGATTGTGCCTGATTTTATCATTCCATCCAACGTCTGCTTTATCTCTCAAACCATAGGTAATATATTGCTTGCCATCAAGCAAGCTTGTTATTCTTTTATATGAAATATCGTCTTTGTTAACAACTAATATTTTCGAATATGAAAATAGTTTTAATTTCGTTTTTATATATTCATCATACGTTCCATGATAATCAAGGTGTTCATGGGTAATATTGGTTATTACCGAAACTTCGTATCTGATCCCCCACACTCTATATTGATCCAAAGCATGAGAGGTCGTCTCAAGGACAAAAAATGCATCCGTGTGGTCAACCGCTTGTCTCAAATATTTTTGAATTGCAAATGGAGAAGGAGTGGTGACGTGAAAACCCGTATCATTTGTTTTTCCTCCCACATGTGCCCTCACACTTGAAATAAAAGACGCCTGTTTGCCTGCGGTTTTTAAAATATGATAAATCAAATGGGTTGTCGTCGTCTTGCCATCAGTGCCTGTCACTCCTATTACCTTGATTTTTCTGCTCGGAAAACCATAATATATATTGGCGACAATAACAAGCAATAAATGAAAATAATTTTTTAATCTCCGTGTAGTCTGTGACATGATCTATTCTGGTGCAATATTATAGTATATAAAAAGTTCCTTCACCATTTTGAAAAAAAGAGGAGCCGCGGTTTCTGACCCCCATGGCGATGCTTCTGGTTCTTTTAGCGTGACCAAAACGATAAATCTAGGCTTGTCCACTGGCGCAAATCCTACAAATGAAGCTATTGTTTTTGACGGATCATATGTTTTGCCCACCGGGATTTGTGCAGTACCGGTTTTTCCTCCTATTTTATACCCCTTTGGCCGTGCCCACTGGGCATCTCCTTTTTCCACGGTTGATTCAAGCATGCCGCGGATCACAGAAGATGTATGAGCACTCACCACAGGCCGTATTTTTTTGGGTTCATTATTTTTTTTGTGACTACCTGAAACATCGGTACTTTTTACGACAAATGGCTTCATGATAAACCCTCCATTTATGAGAGATGACAGCGCGCGTATCATCTGTATTTGGGTTACTCCAATACCTTGTCCGAATGTAACGGTTGCATAATCTATCGGGTACCACTCTTTTTCTTTTTTGATAGATCCTTTTGATTCACCCTGAAGATCAATATCTGTCGTCTCATTAAACCCAAAGGAGCGTAGATAAAAAAGCAGCTTTTGCCGATCAAGCTTTTGGCCGATAAACACCATACCAACATTTGATGATTTCTCAAGAATACGTGTCATAGTAATAGTTCCCTCGTATTGATTGTTCCATGTCCGAATTTCATGGTCATAGATTTTCACCGGACCCTCTTCTTCATACGTATCGTTGACTTTCACACTACCTGTATCAAGTGCTGCGGCCATAATCAATGGTTTGAGGATCGATCCTGGCTCGTACACGGCGGAAATGACGGGATTTCTGAAAAAATCCTCTGAAAATTCATAGTATTTTGTCGGATCATAATCAGGCACACATGCCAAAGCTCTGATTTCAAGACTGAAAGGATCAGCAATAGTGATACACACCTCTTTTGCGCTGTAATGCTCAAGTCCATAAAGGGCAGTATTTTTGGCAATAAGCTGAATAGACTTATCTATTGTCAACGTCAAATTCTGTCCGTCTTCTTCGTCAATTTTCTCCTGCACTCCGACAAATATGGGGCGACCGAAAAGATCGCGCTCTGTCTTGACAATTCCCGAAATGCCAGTCAACTCTTTTTCATAATATCCCTCAAGACCAAAATATCCAATGTCTTCACCTTCATTGGTTTTTCCCACAAACCCAAGAAGGTGCGCGGCAGCAGACCCTTCGGGATAGAAACGACTCGGCTCCTCCTCAAAACCTATGCCTTCTACCTTCAGGCGTGAAAGGGCATCTTTCTGCTCTTTCGTCAGATTTTTTGCGACCTTCACCCACTGTTTTTCCCTCTTTATTTTTGCCTCAAGAGTTGCTTCTCCTACATGCAGTATTTCATCAATTTTTTTGACGCTCTCTGATATATTTTTGATTTTCTGTGGTTCTGCATAGAGGAGATACGTCGTATATGTGAAGGTAAAGGGACTGCCATTTTTGTCAAAAATACCACCTCGGATAGGTAAAATTTTCTTCGTGCGCAAATACACCGGAGAACCTGCAATAAGATCGGAATGTGTGACTTGAATGAAGAAAAGCTTTATGATAACCGCGCAAACCACCAGAAGAAATCCGACAAATAAAATCAAGAGTTTGCGCATATCGTGCTATATATTGTGTATTGTAAGGTGACACTTAATTCTGTGTGTATTTTATACTATCAATATATATGGGGTCTGATTTTTTGATAAACCCCAGCTGTTGAGCAACACTGCGAAGGTATACATGAGAATTTTGTGCATATAGTTTTCTCTCAAGCTCCCTGTTTTCAACCTGGAGGATCTGTGTATCTTTTTCTATCTTGAGTAAATTGTCCGATAGAGCAATAGACTGAGCAAAAAGAATGATATTTATTCCAATCAGAATGAAAATCCCCCCTCCAACCACGTGTTTATATATATTTTTCATATAAGATCATTTTTCAATAATTCTCAATTTTGCTGACCGTTCAAACGTACCCACTTTTCCTTTTATTGGTTTTTTCGTCAGAAAAGAAATATTGTGATTTCTCGCAAATTGTTTCACAATTCTCTCTTCTCCTTGATGAAATGTGATAATCACAATTCTTCCTTTTGTGACGATATGGAAAGCGCCTTCAAGACCTTTTCTTAGATTTTCAAATTCGTGATTTACCGCAATACGCAACGCCTGAAATATACGCCGCACCATTCCCTCTCTCTTCCCTCGCAGCGAAAGATCGGGCGAGTATAAAACATCAAGTGCATCACCCACTGTTTCGATCTTTTTTACGCGACGGGCGCGGTCAAAAGCGTGAGCAATTGCCAAAGAATTGATTTCTTCAGCATTTTTCGCAAAAATTTCATACAATGTTTGCGGCGATGAACGATTAACCATATCTGCCGCCGTCTCTTTCAGACTCATATTCATTCTCATATCAAGTGGCTCTTGGCGCTTTTTATAAGAAAAACCTCGACCTGCCTCATCAATCTGTGTCATTGACAACCCAAGATCAAACAATACACCTTCGCTCGGGAAAAAATTGTTCTCCCTCGCTATTTTCTCAATGTCTGCAAAATTCCCACAAACCAATTGCAATTTTTCAGTTTCCAAGATCTCTTTTTGATAGTTGATCTTTGCCCGCCTTCCGGCGAGGCGGGATTTTTGATATTGCGTCTCATTCCATTCAATTCCCAGCACATATCCTCCTCGCATCAGTATTTCACGACTATGCCCTCCTTCGCCAAATGTCGCATCAATATATTTTCCTCCCCTGCGTATCGCCAGTCCATCTATTGCTTCATGTAAAAGTACGGGTGTGTGCATACGTGTCATAACTTCATCTCTCCGCTATATTCCTTCCATCTTGATGCGTTCCATATTTCAAAGCGATCTCCCACACCGATTATGACCATTTTGTCGGTGGAAGTGCCTACAAACTCCAGAAGCCCCTTGGGAATGACGAAGCGTCCTTGTTCATCAATCCCGACGTAATGAGCTCCTGAAAATACTAATCGTTTTTTTTCAATGTGCTCTTTTTCAAGCAGGGAAACGCTTAAAAGCTCGTTCGCTCGCCTTTCCCAGTCATCTTTATCATATCCTGCAAGACACGCATCAAATCCTTTGGTCAACACACACGTATCCCCTTTTAGGTTTTCTCGTATTCGCTTCGGGATCACTACTCTTCCTCCTTCAGTAATCGAAACCGTATATTCACCATAAAACACCATTTACTATCCATTAAATACCATTTTTCTCCCAAAGTCAAGGAGTAAAAATTCAATATGGCAATGTGAAGAAAATAGAAGAATTAGTGAAGAAATCTACTAAATCTCAAATTCTTTTTCAAAAAGCCTACTGCCATAGTCTCCGTTGAATTTCAGCAATACTTTTACCTGTTCTACTCCTTGATCATACACGCATGAACCTGATGAACAAGTTCCGAGAGTGATTTTGCGCTCTATTTCAGTGCCTGTAATATCAATCGTCCCAATGACTCCCTTTGGTAGACCGCCTTTGGCAATATAGGACAATTCGTACTCTATTGAAGCAGTGCCTGCGGGGATTTTACCGACTGTCAACATCACTTCTTTTTTGCTGCTTAAGGCTGTGAGCGTCACGTCCACATCTTCACTGATGGTGGGGATGACTTCAGCCTCCGGCAAAATAGTATCTGTCTCTTCAGGTGGCGGTTTTTGCTTCGATAAAGCCTTTATCACAAAAAAACCAACGATGATAATGACCGCAATAATTCCTACGATGAGTATTTTTTTGTTGTTGTCATTTTGTGCCATATACTTTTGTTTAATCCGATTAAATCGGATTTTAATGTGTAATGTGTTCTTTTAGGTATTTTTCAAGACTATCTAAACTTATACGCTCCTGCTTCATTGTGTCGCGATCTCGCACCGTTACTTTCTTGTCTTTCAAGGTATCATAATCAATGGTAACACAAAACGGAGTCCCTATTTCATCTTGCCGCCTATACATCTTTCCGATATTGCCGCCGTTATCAAACTCCGCTACAAAACGATCCTTTAACTTTTTATATACTTCTCGTGCTGATTTTTCAAGTCCAGCATCTTTTTGCAGGGGAAAAACCGCAACTTTGATGGGGGCAAGTTTTTTCGAGAGCTTTAATACAACTCGCAGTGTATCTTTGACTTTTTCCTCGCTGTAGCTATCCGCAAGCAATACTCCCACCAACCGCGACAGTCCAAACGTCGGCTCAATCACATGGGGAATGTATTTTTCACCGGTTATATGATCCCAGTAGCTCAAATCTTGTCCAGAATGTTTGCTGTGGTTTCTCAAGTCAAAATCAGTTCTGTATGCAATGCCAAAAATCTCCTTCCACCCGAAAGGATATTGATATTCAATATCCATAGTCTTTTTGGAATAATGAGAGCGTTCAAATGGCTCATGCTCCCTCCACCGCAGGTTTTTTTCAGAGATACCAAGCTCGCGGGTGAAGTTCCACATTTCGCTCTTCCAATACTCATACGTCTTCTCCCACCCAGAGGGATGAATAAAATATTCAAATTCCATGAGGTCAAATTCCAGCGTGCGGTGAACAAATTGCCCCATGGTGATTTCGTTGCGAAAAGCCTTTCCCTGCTGTGCAATACCAAAAGGAACCCTCACACGCATAGAATCAAGAACATTTTTGAAATTGAGAAAAATTCCCTGCGCGATTTCACCGCGCAAATATGCCTTTGATTTTTTTTCCTCCACTATACCAATGCTTGTCTCAAAAAGGAGGTTAAATTTTCGCACATCCGTCAAATCATGCGCTCCACATCGCGGACAAGCAAGATGATTTTTCTTGATAAGCTCGGTCAGTTTTTCAACAGGCAAACCTTCGACCCTCGTATCTTCAAGCGCCTGCTCAATCAGATGATCAGCGCGGGTGCGATAGTGGCATTTTTTGCAATCGACAAGCGCGTCAGTAAAACCAGCGACATGGCCAGAGGCTTCCCAGACTTTTGGGTTTAAAAAAATACTCGCATCAATTCCCACCATATCATCACGGTCGAGGACAAACTTTTTCCACCACAAATCACGTATGTTGTGTTTGAGAAGTGTGCCATAATGCCCAAAATCCCACGTATTTGCCAAGCCGCCATAAATCTCCGATGAAGGATACACAAATCCTCGCCTCTTGGAAAGTGCTACAATTTTGTCCATAAGTGTATTATATATAATATATTGAAAACTATGAAAGATCTTTCGATTATTATCGTGTCTTACAATACCAAAGAAATCACGAAAAAGTGTCTTGAGACTATTAATGAGTCTCTCTCCTTTGATCCAACAATCCGTGTTGAAATCATCGTGCTTGATAATGCCTCAAAAGATGGGAGTGTGGAAGAAATACAAAATACAAGCTTAAAAATTATTGCTTTGGATGAGAATATCGGCTTTGGCAGAGGTAATAACCGCGCAGTCAAAGAAGCTGAAGGAAAATATCTTCTTTTTCTCAATTCAGATATCGAAGTACTGAAAGACGCTATTCCAAAAATGTATAATTATTTTGTACAGAAGGAAAATCCGTATAACTTTTTAGGTGCAAAACTTTTGAACAAAGATTTCAGTCTACAACCTTCCTGCGGCCCGTTTTATACCCTACCAGTAGTATTCGGCGCACTTTTTCTCAAAGGTGACTATTGGGGTCTCACCCGTTACTCTCCAACAACAGTAAAAGAAGTAGACTGGGTATCAGGCGCGTGCTTTATGTGTAGTAAAAAAGATTTTCTTGAGATCGGACAGTTTGACGAAAAGATATTTATGTATATGGAAGAAATTGACCTTTTTTATCGAGCGAAAAAAATGGGTTTGAGTGTAGGTTTCACCCCGTTTGCCCGCTTTATCCATTTGGGAAGCGCATCAAGCAAGAATAAGATGCGGCCGATGCTCAATATATATAAAGGTTTTTTGTATTTCTACAAAAAACACTATTCACCATTTCAGGTATGGATATTGCGCAATATGTTAAAATTAAAATCCATATGTGCGATATGGATCGGCAAGTTGACCCGAAATCCATATCTCATCGCCACTTATGAACAGGCTTATACGATTGCTCAAAATCATTGACGATTATTTTTTACTCGCACTTCTTGTTGTCTTTATTTTTTTTATACCGCTCTACCCAAAACTTCCCTTAAAAAAAATAGAATACACATACATTGCTATTCGCCTTGAGGATATCTACATCACACTTCTTTCGGTCGTATTTGTGCTACAACTCATCAGGAGAAAGATCGTGTTAAACACCAAACTTCTCATTCCAATACTTTTATTCTGGGCTGCTGTGTTTACCTCATTTATATATGGCACGTATTGGGGCAAAACAATAGATCTTCCACACCTTTCTCTTCTTCACTCCCTCCGTCGCGTCGAGTATATGGTAGTATTTTTCATTGCAGCCTCAAGCATCCGCAGCAAACGTGATTTCACTATACTTCTGTACTCACTCTTTTTTTCTTTTTTTCTCGTCAATATATACGGACTGGGACAACGCTTTCTCAACTTTCCTGCAGTCTCCACGATGAACCCCGAGTTTGCGCGCGGACATATTTTATATCTAACCGCAGAAGCGCGAGTCCAATCAACATTTGCAGGACACTATGACCTTGCAAGCTATATTGTCTTTTTGATCCCGATCGCTCTCGGACTGCTTTTTACCCTGCAAAATAAATTCAGATTTTTTGTATTTTTCACCGTATTGATCTCAATCGTTGTTCTCATCTTTACCGTCTCCAGAATTGGATTTATCGCATACCTTGCCTCAACTGGATTATTTCTCCTTTCCTTCAGGAAGATAAGATATTTGATACTGATTATGCTTTTTACTGCCGCTATCGTATTTTCAAATAATGATTTGGCAAAGCGCTTTAAGAAAACAGTACAAATAAAGCAAATTCTCGTCAATGAGCAAACAGGGGAAGTATTTGTGCCGCAACAAACAAACACAAAAGACCTTCCCTCCGGCACTTCGTATGTGGAGATCAAAAAACCACAACAAAAGGTGATTGCAAAAGCAATACCCAAAACCACCGCGCCGGGAGCTTTTGAAACGGCAACGTTTAAAAAACAAATCGCCACTGAAACCGTGGCAAAAGAAACCAGCAAAACCAAAAAAATACTCTCTGCATCAGAAGAGGCAAAACTTATTGCATCTATTTCAGCGCTCCTTAAGCCTATCTTTGGCGTCGTGTATGATATTTCTTTCTCCACCCGACTTCAGGCAGAATGGCCGCGAGCAATCGCAGCTTTTTTACAAAATCCAATCCTTGGAAAAGGCCCATCAACGATTACAGAAGCGACAGACAATGACTATCTCCGATGGCTGGGAGAATTTGGTCTATTGGGATTTGTCACCTTCATGGGTGTACTTATTATTATCATACGGTTTATTATTATTCACACGAAGAAAATTGAAAAACATAGAAGAATAGTGTTTTACAGCCTTATTTTCTCGATTCTGGGATTGTTGGTTATTGCCTCATATATAGATGTATTTGAAGCATCCAAAGTAGCATTTGTTATATGGTATACTATAGGTATTTATTACGGCGCGCTTTCACTTCACTATGCCAAACAACAAGAAAAAAAACAAGAAAAAAAATGATTCTACTTCCCCGGTCAAAACTTTTAAGAAACGGGATATTCTCATTATCTCGCTTATTTTGCTTATCGCTTTTTTCTTTCGGCTCTATAAAATAAATACATCGCTCACTGATCATCACTCATGGAGACAAGCAGATACTGCCTCTGTCGCACGCACATTTGTGCGAAGCGGCTTTGATCTCCTGCACCCTCGCTATCATGATCTATCTAACATTCAATCAGGTCTTGATAACCCCCAAGGATATCGCTTTGTCGAATTTCCTCTCTATAATGCTCTCTTTGCTCTTTTATATAAATATATTCCTATTTTTCCTCTTGAGGTATATGGAAGACTTGTCACTTCTTTTTTCTCACTTATCACTATTGTATGTATCTATCTTCTTGTTCTGAAAGAAGAAGATAGGATAGCTGCAACAGTAGCTTCTCTTGTTTTTGCTGTTTTTCCTTTTTTTGTCTTTTTTTCACGCGTTGTGCTTCCCGATATGACGGCGCTTTCTCTTACCTTTGTGAGTCTTCTTTTTTTATACATACATCTTGAGAGAAGGGAAAACAATCGATCTATCACTACCTGGCTTTTCTACGGTATTTCACTCATTGCCATGGCGTTTGCGATCCTCATCAAACCTACGACGATCTTTTACTATATTCCCGTCGTATACCTTTTTTTCAAAACCTATTCGTTTGCACTTTTTAAAAAGATACGTGTTTACTTTTATGGCATATCACTCGTCCCTCTTGTCCTTTGGAGGATATGGATGGTACAATTTAAAGAAGGCATTCCTTTTGCAAGTTGGCTTCTCACACAGGTAAATACTCCTCAAGGAAGACAAACTATTTTTTTCAGACCTGCTTTTTTCCGATGGATTTTTGAGGAGAGAATACTTCTTCTTATACTCGGTGGATACCTGACGGCACTTGTGATAGTGGGAATCGTGAAAAAACACAAAAAAAGCCTTTTTTTTCACAGCATAGGGATTACATCACTCGTGTATCTTTTTGTATTTCAGGGAGGGAATGTGCAACATGATTATTATCAAATCCTTATTCTTCCACCTCTTGCTATTTTTGCTGGTTTGGGAACACGATATATCATATACGAAAAGAAAACCATGGGAACTCTGTTTATCAAGATTTCTCTCCTCGTTTTCGTATTTTGTGCTTCTTTCTTATTTTCCCTCTATCGTATGAAGGGATTTTATGCTACCAATTCTGGCTTGGTCAGCATAGGGAAAATTGTCAACACACTCACTGAAAAAGATGCGAAAATCGCAACAGACACGACCGGCGATACTACCCTTCTTTACCTTGCAGATAGAAAAGGATATCCCGCTCCTACAAAAGAATTCAAAGACCTTGAGAAAGACGGTATCGTCTACTTTGTCACTATGAAAAAAGAAGCAGCAGACAGTCTCAAAAAGACATATCCCATTATTTTTGAAAATGACACCGTGTATATATTGAAACTTGTGCCCGGGAGAATGAAATGAAACGAATTTTACTCATTTTTATTGTCAGAGTTGTCTTCCTTTTAGGTATTGCAGCACTGGCAATACAGTTCATACCGTATAAAGGTTTTTTCCCCTACCGTGACACACTTCCCCTATATCGTCTTCCGCGCATCATCTATTCATTTGCCAACTTTGATGGCCTGCATTATTTGAGTATTGCTAAAGAAGGATATCATCAATATGAACAGGCTTTTTTTCCACTGTATCCTATCCTTATACGATTTATTTCACCCATCTTTGGAGGAAATTATCTTACTGCCGGATTGATCATTTCATACATAAGCTTTTTTATCGGAATATATTGTATCTATCGCCTTGCAATTCTTTTCAGGCGAGAACTTTCACCCAACTGGCTTTTGGCATTTCTTTTGCTTTTCCCAACTGCTTTTTTTACAGGTGCAGTATATACTGAAGGATTATTTTTCATGCTGGTGACGTTATCGCTATATTTTTTGAAGAAAAAAAATTATATACGCGCTGCAATTTTTTCTGCATTTGCTTCCGCTACACGACTTATTGGTGTTGGGCTTTTTTTTCCCTTTCTTTTTATGTTTCCCTTTAGAAAACACCGCGCTAAAAGTTTCCTCTTGCTTTTGTCTCCGTTTGTGGGACTCTTTTCTTACATGTTGTATTTATGGAAATCTACCGGAGATCCGTTATTTTTTGTGAACGCACAACCTGCATTCGGGGCTTCAAGATCTACCCAACTTATTTTTCTTCCGCAGGTATACTTTAGGTATGTGAAAATTTTCTTCACTGCGCGCTTTGATTTTTCCTACTTTATAGCCATTGTTGAAAGTGTTTTTTTTACGTTTGCTTTTGTTATTTGTATCGTAGAGCTTTTACTCACACTGAAGAAAAAAGACTATTTTCTCGCTTCACTTGCATGTTTTTCCCTTTTTAATCTTCTCGTTCCTTCCTTGACAGGCACTTTTTCATCAATCCCTCGTTATACGCTCATGTCTTTTTCGATATTTTTCTACCTTTCCCGTCTTCAAAATGTGGCTACAAAAACCATCATTGCTATTATTTTTGGCGCTATGCAAATTACGCTTCTCTCTTTTTTTATACAAGGATATTTTGTAAGTTAAGCGAAAATAGTGATAAAATTGATTTCAAAACCTACAAGACTAACGCAGGTGGCACGAGACGGCCATGCCCGCGATGCCTTGCGGCAACGCATGGCAGGCGGGGGAGCACCACAAAAGTGGGATTGCCTGAACTTTTTGGGGCTGTCGAGTGACAGAATCTGCACAAATTGGTTTTGAAATGACCATATACATATGAAAATACTCATGGTGACACCATATTTACCCTACCCTCCTTCCTCCGGCGGACAAGTACGATCGTATAATCTCCTCAAAAACTTAGGAAAAAAGCATCAAATTACTCTTGTTTCACTCATTAAAAGCGACGAGGAAAAGAAACTTGCTGTAAATCTGAAAGAATACTGTGAGGAAATCCATGTATGTAAAAGGTCCGAATCGCCATGGACAGCGAACAATCTTTTCAAAAGCATCTTCGGTCCTCACCCTTTTCTTATTGTTCGAAACTTTTCTCAAGAGGCAAAAAACGTTGTTTTCAACCTGGTCAAGAAGAGAAATTTTGACCTCATTCATGCGGAAACGTTTTACATCATGCCCCATATCCCACACACAAGTATCCCAATACTTCTGGTGGAACAAACGATTGAATACCAGGTATATCAGCATTTTGTTAAGTCGCTTAAATACTTTTTCTTGCGAATATTTTTCTATCTTGATGTACTGAAGCTCAAATTCTGGGAAAAACGCTACTGGCAGAAAGCTGACCTGGTGATTGCAGTATCTGATACAGATAAAAAAAAGATGCTCGAGATCGCCCCTCATCTCACCATCAAAATCATTCCAAATGGCGCGGGAGAAGACCTTATCACTATTTTTGATGAGAAAAAAAAGCAAAGACCGATATTTCTGTATCAGGGAAATTTCTCATGGTTACAAAATGTTGAAGCTGCTCAATTTCTAGCCAAAGACATTTTTCCAAAAATCAAAAAACAGATCCCGGAAGCTATTTGCTATATCGCTGGTCAACAGGCTCGAAAAAAAATTGGCCACCTTGGGAGCTACAGCGTGGAAATTGTCGATATTGATCCTTCAAACATTGATATGGTAAAACAAATGTATGCGCAATCTTCAATATTTTTAGCTCCTATAAAAGGACCTGGAGGAACAAGACTTAAAGTATTGGGAGCTATGGCAGCTGGACTTCCTGTCATCTCATCCAATGTGGGAATTGAGGGACTTGAGGTAAAAGACGGAGAAGACATCCTTGCTGCAAATACTGATGAAGAATTTGTAAAGATGGCCATCCATTTGCTCAAAGACGCGAAACTCTATCGCAAGATACAGCTCAACGCACGCCATCTCATCGAAAAAAAATACAATTGGATCACCATAGCGCATAATCTTGAAAAAACATACTTACATATGCAAAAAAAATACCATGAAAATAGCAATTGATATCTCTCAAATCGTTTATGAAGGAAGCGGTGTCGCTCGTTATGTTAAAAATATGGTTGAGATACTTTTAAGATATGACCAAAAAAACGAGTACGTCTTTTTTTTCTCTTCCTTGAGGGGTAAACTAAATCGCCAGATTGAGACAGCGATCAAAAATAAACACACGCTAAAAAAGTATCTCCTTCCGCCGATTTTGCTTGACTTGTTATGGAATCGGCTCCATATTTTTCCGATAGACCACTTAATTGGTAAAGTTGATTTAATCATAACCTCCGATTGGACCGAACCACCGTCACGGGCAAAAAAAATCACGGTCATACATGACCTTGTGTTTCTCAAATTTTCCGAGACTTTACCTCAAAAAATCATAGATGTTCAAAAAAGACGTCTACAATGGGTGAAAAAAGAAAGCGCATTGATTATTGCCGATTCGCAGAGTACAAAAAAAGACCTGACTGATCTTTTAAATATCTCTCAAGAAAAGATTGAGGTGGTCTATCCAGCAGTTATCCACCCCAGGGGTGGAAGTAGCTTGACATCTCAGAATTATCAAACTGTCCTTAAAAAATACCAACTGACTAAACCTTTTATCTTAACCGTGGGCAAACGTGAACCGCGAAAAAATCTAAAAAGACTGATGAGCGCTTTTTTAAGAAGCGGCCTACACGATGTAGATTTGGTAGTGGTTAGCAGCAAGGGTTGGAAGGAATCAGAAATAGACCTCGATAGCAGTAAATATAATGCGGTTAAATTCCTTGGTTTTGTCCCTGATCACGAACTTTATTCTCTCTATCAATCTGCTCTTTTTTTCGTCTTTCCCTCACTTTATGAGGGATTTGGGTACCCGATCGTTGAGGCTATGCAATTGGGCTGTCCTGTCGCCACCTCAAATACATCATCTTTGAGGGAAATCGCCCAAGGGAACGCCCTTCTTTTTGATCCACATAATGAAGATGCTATTTGTCAATCACTCATCAAGCTCTCTACAGATACATCTTTGCGAGAGGAGCTTAAAAACAAAGGTTTAAAAAGGGCTTCTGATTTTTCGAAAGAAAAGTTTGCAGCACAATTATTATCTATTTTTGAAAAAGTATATGAAAATCGCAGTTGACGGCAACGAAGCAAATGTCTCTGAAAAAGTCGGCGTATCTGTCTATACATACAATATTCTCCATTATTTTGCGCGCCGTGCATCTGCCGACCTTCAATTCGTCATCTACCTCAAAAACCCACCACAATCAGATCTCCCGACTCCATCTGCATATTTCGCCTATCATGTAGTAAAAGGCCCTTTCTTGTGGAGTCAGTTGTTTCTTCCTTTTAATTTATATCTGCATCCGCAATGCGATGTGTTTTTTTCACCTGCTCATTATGCGCCTCGTTTTTGTCCCATACCAACAGTCGTCACGATCCATGACGTGTCGTATCTTTACTACCCGCAAGAGTTTCTGAAAAAGGATCTATATCAACTCAAAAACTGGACAGCTTATTCGGTAAAAAAGGCAAAAAAAATCATCGCAGTATCGGAAACAACAAAAAAAGATATTATGAAGTTTTATCACATTCCCGATGAAAAAATTAAGGTGATCCACAATGGCTATCAATCCATAATCAACAGCAAAAAGCCAACAGCAAAAAGCCAACAGCCATACATTCTCTACGTTGGCACAATTCAACCACGAAAAAACTTAATTACTTTAATAAATGCTTTCAATTCTTTCTTGAAAGAGAAACCAGATTATAGATTGATAATTGCCGGCAAAAAGGGGTGGTTGTATGAAGAAATTTTTAACCATGTGCGAGCTTCACATCTTGAACATAAGGTAATTTTTACGGGGTATGTAAGCGATGAGGAAAAAGAAGTTTTATACACAAACGCGTCGCTTTTCGTTCTTCCCTCGCTCTATGAGGGTTTTGGGATTCCTCTGCTTGAGGCAATGAGCTTGGGATGTCCTGTCGTCTCCTCCAAAAGCTCGAGTCTCCCTGAAATCGGAGGAAACGCGTGTTTATATTTTGATCCGCATGACCCGCAAGAACTTGCCGAAAAAATGCTTGAAATAGTAACCAATACCGCTCTTGCCCAAGAGCTTGTCAAAAAGGGGAAAGAAAGAGTACAATTGTTTAGTTGGGAAAAATGTGCTCAAGAAACATTAGAAGCATTGAAAAACACCGTGAAACATGAAGGATAAAACAGGCAAAACCCTGACAACTGAAGAAATAGTGCAAAAAATACTAAATCGCGTCAGTAGTATCATCGTCGAGCTTGAGATATACATGCTACACCTTGCAGGCTGTATACCGTCTCACCACGTGAGACGCCTGCTTTACCGCACGGGAGGGATGAAAATAGGCACAGGCTCAACTATCCATATGTATGCGCGGTTTTTTGATAGCCGTAATATCGTGATTGGAGAAGATACGATTATCGGTGAAAAAGCCTTCCTTGACGGTAGAGCGCCACTTGTAATCGGCAATCACGTCGACATCGCAAGCGACGTGATGATATACAATTCTAAACACGACATAGAAGACCCAGATTTTGCTGCAAAAGATGCTTCGGTCAAAATTGAGGATTATGTTTTTGTGGGACCACGAAGCATTATTTTACCCGGCGTCACCATAGGAAAAGGAGCAATTGTGGCGGCTGCGGCTGTCGTCGCCAAAAATGTGCCGCCTTTCGCGATTGTTGCCGGAGTGCCTGCTCGTGTAATCGGCGAACGCAGAAATAAAAACCTTCATTATCGGCTCGGCCGCGCCCGCTGGTTTCGATAAATAACAACTATTTCACTTCTTCTAATCTTTTTTCAAATATGCGATTTGCCAACTCTGCCACTTCGTATTCTTTGGCGATCGGATTTAATACTTGATGATTATCTGTGACATCGTGCAACATCCCACTGAAAAAAGCGCGATATGCTTCTCTTGCTGAAGCCTCCCCCTTCATATACCCAGATTCGCTTCGTGCCCGATAACGTTCAACTTCTAGTTGTGCTATCTGACTCTGAATTGAATCATCGTTATGCGGCTTATCTTTAGACAGATTATATTTCGCATTCAACGATTTCAATCCAAGATATAGACTAGTAGCTTGCGCTTGGATAGTTGAAGGATGGATGCCTTTGCAAAACTCTCTAAATGCTGCAACAGGAACAGACTCCACAGACTCTCCTTGTTTTATTTCTTCTGACATATTTCTAAAATGAATCTGATGAATGTATAATGCATATGTATTCTACTCCAATTTTAAAGCATTTTCAATAGAATAAGGCACTTCAAAGGAGTCGTAAAAAACATTTTTCTGGAAAAGAAAATATGTGCGCAACTCATATAGAGATGAAAGAATAAGCATGTACAGCAAAATTCCAAGGATGAAAGCTCGCACGCACATTCTCTGGATACTATGCAGGATACATTGAAGTGCCAAACCAGCAAAATAGACAACTGACGGAATTGCGGTGAATGTCCGAAGCATATGGGGATTTTCACGATAATGGGTAAGCAGTGAAGGACCAAGCGATAACAAAAAATAGGCGATAAAAAAGAGATTGGGAAATTTTCTATATCGATATAAAGCAATGAACAATCCAACAATAAACAATAAACCCATAAAAATATTGAGCGCGGGTTTCTGCGGATAATTATGTCTTCCATTCATATCGCCCTCAACATGAAACATATAAGCCACTCTTTTAATATTTTCTTTGAAAATCGTTGTTTTATCTTTAAGCGTCAACTCTACGCTTGTTAAAAAAGATTGCTCATCGATACGTGAATCGCCACGAATTGAAAGATATGAAAACAGTGGAAAAATTACTAAAAGAAACATCAAATAAGAAATAATAAATACTCGTATTCTCACTTTTCCCCATCCCAGCGCTATCCACAAAAAGGGAAGGATGAAAAAGATCCTTCCCGGCGTATATGAATGAAAAGCAAGCCCTGCAAAGATAGCAGAACAGAACGCAAAAAGTGGTTTTCTTTTTTCACGATATATAAAAAGAAAATAGATAGAAACCAACTCAAGAAAAAGAAGAAAAGTGCCCTCAAAAGCAAAACGGGCAAAATTAAAATACCAGCGCATACTGACAAAAAGAATAGCAAGTCCAATAGGTAAGTACGACTGTACAAAAGAAGGGGGGGGTTTTTGAAACACTTTCTTCATCAGAAGGTAAAATACGACACCTCCCAAAACGCCAAAAAGGGCGGAAGGAAGGCGAAGCGCGAAATTCGAAATACCCACAAGTTTCAAAAAGAAAAGCAGGATATAAAAATACAGTGTCGAGTGACCCGTGGCAAAGGAACTATAAGGAATATAACCAGTCTTTTCAAGCGACAAGGCAAGACGGGCAAATTCCACTTCATCTCGTGCAAGATTGACCGGAAGGCGAGGAAATTGGTAAAAAATGACCACTGCTGAAACCGCAAGAAGCAATAGCGTCTCTATGCAAAATTTTCTCATTTCATTCGTTTATTGTATAATTATAGTTTATGGTAGATCTTTCAATCATTATTGTCTCATATAATACAAAAGACCTGGCGAAAAAATGTCTTGATACGCTTATTGATACACTGTCTTTGACTCCAAAAGTCACAGCAGAAATCATCGTGGTAGATAATGCCTCATCAGATAACTCCGTATACATGCTCAAAAAATATGCGGGCCTGCATAAAAACGTCAAAACTATTTTCAACTCACAAAATTCAGGTTTTGCAAAAGCAAACAACGAAGGATTTGCCGCAGCACAAGGAATGTATATCCTGTGTCTTAACTCTGACGTACTGGCCAACAATACGAACTTCGAAGATCTTCTTTATTATATGAATAAGAATAAAAACGTCGGCGCCTTAAGCGTGAGAGTGGAGCTTCCCAATGGTAAAATCGATACAGCATCTCATCGCGGTCTCCCTACTATCTGGCGGGCTTTTACTTACTTCTCCCAGCTTGAAAAAACATTTGGGAAAATTCCCTTTTTTTCAAAAATTTTCGGAGGATATCACCTGCTGCATCTTGATATAAATACCATTCATGAAGTTGAGGCAATCAGTGGCGCATTTTTTCTGACCAGAAAATCAATTATCGACAGAACAGGTGGTTTTGATACGCGCTTTTTTATGTATGGCGAAGATCTTGACCTTTCGTATCAAATAAAAAAAATGGGGTATAAAATTATATACTATCCTCTTTTTACCGTGCTTCATCTCAAATATCAAAGTGGTTTAAAAAAACAGTTGACGGCCAAAAGTACTGCTAAAAAAACACGAAGTAAGACAAAAACATACTTTTTCGACTCAATGAGAATATTTTATGATAAACACTTCGCCCCCAAAAACAACGAATTGATCAACAATCTCATCTATTTTTTTATCACGCTCAAAAGGAAGTTGACCAAATGAAAAAAATTGGCATTGACGCTCGTCTCTACGGACAAACAGGTGTGGGTAGATATATCAAAAATCTCATTTACTATCTTCAGGAGGAGGAAAATTTCTTATTTTATATATACATATCATCTCTTCATAAAAAAGAACTCGGCTATCTCCCAGAAAATTTTATTATCCGCGAAAATAACTCACCGTGGCATTCAGTGAGGGAGCAAACAGACTGTCTTCTCATGCTTCTTCAGGACTCGCTTGACCTTATGCATTTTACTTACTTCAGCTATCCTTTTTTTTATCGAAAACCGTTTATCATCACGCTTCACGACCTCACGCCATATTTTTTCAAAACAGGAAAAGCAAGCACGCGCGCAAAATATCTCTATGATCTCAAGCATTTTTTTTACCGAATACTCGTAAAAAACGCAGTTTTGAGAGCACAGGCAATCATTACTCCATCACAAGCAGTAAAAAACGATATAGTGAAAATGTTTGGCACGGCGGTTGACAAAAAAATTCATCCCATATACGAAGGGGTGGATCGAGAACTTCTTGCCGCTCAAGAAAATAGACGCTTGAGATCGCAGTTTACTCGACCTTTTTTCCTCTACGTTGGCAATTTTTATCCGCATAAAAATGTTGAAATGTTAATACAAGTATTCTCTCAAATTACGCAGTATGATCTCGTGCTTGTGGGCAAACGTGATTTCTTTGCCCGTCGCATTGAGCAATCGGTCAAAAAGACTGGGAGAAACAATGTTCGGTTTTTTTTTGATGCGAGAGATGAAGATTTGGTCTTTTTTTATAAGCATGCACAGGCTCTTATCAATCCCTCCCTTTCTGAAGGATTTGGCTTGCCGCTTATTGAAGCCGCATATTTCAATTGTCCTATTATTGCATCACATATACCCGTATTTAATGAAATTCTAATGGGAAAGTTCATTAAGATTAATCCAAAAAGTCCAGATAATCTAGAACAAGCAATAAGAACATTTAACAAGGAAAAATACATTCTTCTTGCACCACCTGACTATTCGTTTAAAAAAATGGCTGAGGAAACATATTTGTTATATAAGCAAATCTTGTATGAACGAAATGCTCAGGAATAAAAAGATCGCCATAGTATATGACTGGTTTGATACATGGGGAGGTGTAGAGAGAGTTCTCTTGACTCTTCATGAAATATTCCCCCATGCCATCTTTTATACGTCTTACTGTGACAAAAAAAAGGCAGCATGGGCGAAAAACTTGACCATACATACATCTTTCATACAGAGATTGCCCCCGTTTGTCAAGAAAAACCGCATATTATCTTTCCCTTTTTTTCCCTTCGCGTTTGAAAGTTTTGATTTCTCTTCTTTTGATTTGGTTATCTCCATATCCTCGCTTTTTGCAAAATCGGCGATCACCAAACCCGGTACTCTCCATATATGTTATCTCCTGACACCACCCCGCTATCTATGGTTTGCGCAAAAATTGTATTTTGCGACATTTTTCAAAAAAATCTTTTCACGACTTTTTTTGGCACGATATAAAAAGTATGACTCTATCGCAGCAAATCGGCCTGATTTTTATATCAGTATCTCAAAAACTGTCGCACGGAGGGCAAAAACGTTTTACCAGAGGGATTCAGAGGTTATATATCCCCCTTTTGATACAGACTACTGGAACAGCATCATCCCCCGTCCCCCTTCTCATCCTCCCGATAAATTCCGATTAAATCGGAATAAACCATTTTTCCTCATCGTATCACGGCTTGAACCATACAAAAGAGTCGATTTTGCAATTTCCGTCTTCAATAAGCTTAAAAAAAATGTAATCATCGTGGGAAAAGGAAGTGAAGAAAAAAAACTAAAAAAACAGGCACATGAATATATACGCTTTATGCATGATATATCTGATGAGGAACTAGCCTATCTCTATGCTCATGCAAAAGCGTTTATCATGCCACAGGAGGAAGATTTTGGATATGTATCTCTTGAGGCGCAATTTTTTGGCTGCCCGGTCATTGCGTTTGGCAAAGGTGGGTCGCTTGAAACAATCAGCGAGGGAAAAACAGGTGTTTTTTTTGATGAACAAACTCCTCTATCTCTTTCAAAAACACTTGAAAAGTTTCACACTATATCATACACTATACATCAGTCTACTCGAGAACACGGGAAAAAATGGGTGCAAAACTACGGAAAAGATAGGTTTATACAGCAGTTTTTAGGATATGTTAACGAAAAAACTATAGTATGAAAGCAATTATTTTTGCAGGTGGAGTTGGAACACGTCTATGGCCTCTTTCACGCAAAAAATCTCCGAAACAATTCGAGAAAATTATTGGAGACAAATCAACTCTCCAGCTTGCAGTTGAGCGCCTTTCCCCTGAATTTGATGCAAAGGATATATATATTTCAACCGGCGCTGACTATGCGGATCTCGTCCACAGCCAACTTCCCCACATTCCCCGCAAAAATATCATCGGAGAGCCAGAAAAAAAGGACGTTGGACCTGCTGTTTGTTATGCGATGAGTTATCTTGCGCGTGAGTTTCCAGATGAGCCGGTCATCATATTGTGGAGCGATCATCTCGTACGCAATGAAAAAAAATTTAGAGAAATTGTACAGGCAGCAAACGAAGTCATACAGAGAGAGCGAAATAAAATTGTATTTATTGGTCAAAAGGCACGCTTTGCATCGGAAAATCTTGGATGGATTGCGACAGGAGGCGAGGTCAAACATGTAAACGGCATCTCGCTTTTTTCTTTTTCGGGCTTTAAGTATAAACCAGACAAAAAAAAGGCAGAGGAATATTTTGAGTCCAAAAAATATTGTTGGAATTTGGGATATTTCGTATCGACTCCACAGTTTGTCCTCGATCTTTTCAAAAACTATGCGCCGAATATTTATCAACTCGTGGAAAAAATTTCTGCTGCATATGGTAGTAAAAATTTTACTTCTCTTTTTGCCACATATTATCGCCAAATGCCCAAAATCAACTTTGACAATGCAGTGCTTGAACAGCTTGATAAAGAGTCTGCATATGTCGTGGTCGAGGACATTGGGTGGAGTGATGTGGGAGCATGGGAGGCTCTGAAAGAGGCACTTGAAAAAAAGCGCGAGGATAACATCATCAAGGGAAATGTACTGCTTGATGCGTCATCTGATAATCTCGTATATAATTACGAAGAAAAAAAACTAATCGTGGGTATTGACCTTGAAGACCTTTTAGTAGTAAATACATCAGATGTCATCTTGGTTTCCAAGAAAACTTCAGTCGCCAAAATCAAAAAACTCGTCGAAAGTTTCCAAGGAACAGGAAATGAACGATTGACGTAAAAAAAACAGTCAGTCAAATGAAATCCTATCCTTTATCCTTCTGCCCACCAAATCCTCGATGAAATGCAGCACGTCAAACGATGACTCCTGCGCAGTTTCTTGATCAAGAAAACCGCTCACCATCAATATGTGCGACAGGTATAGTGAAAGATGATACATAGTAAAGGATATATTGTTATTGAGATCTTTTAGAGCCGATAGCGTAATATCAAAAATCTTCTCTTCTTTTTCGCCCTCGGCAAGAATGTTGTGAAGGATAAAAAAGAGAAGGAAAAGAAGTGTCAATTTTGCAGGCGTTTTTTTTATCTGTGAATGGCCATATAACAATTCTGTTTCAGAAAGATAATAAGCTCCAAGCCTCTTATAAAAAGAAAAGGTAATATAGTTTCCTGTCTCAAGATGAGCAATGCGTTTGCTCGTAATTTTTTGGGTGCCGTAGGCGAAGAGCACGATTTTTCCGTAATTCCTCGTAAATATGGTGATCAACCGACCCTCTCTCAAAAAATCCTTTTTTGCAAGAACAAGGCCAGTGTCTTTGAGATATCTCCCCATGAGAACAAAAAATTACAATTTTAGTTTCAACTCTTTATCGGTAATGAGACCAAATCTTTCTTGCGTCTTTCCATTGACCATGATTGTATACGCATGTTCATCTGTCCCCGGCTGCTTTTGTATGAGGAGAGCATATTCTTTTTCTACTTTGAAGGGAAGCTCATACGTGACAATGATCGTAGCCTTACCCTTTGGCTTGATCTGAAGAAACCCTTCAAACACTGTTTTTGAAAGATCATCGTATGTTTGCACTTCAGTTTCAGATCCTTTAAAGTCAATAAGCCGAGAGCCTTTTGGCACATATACTCTCACCCAATTGCGAAGAGTTGCGTTAAGACAAAGGCCCCCGCTCTCAAGATCGCAATTTGAATGCGGATAGGGGTTTTTGTACTCCACGGTGACTTTCCGTATCGCAGCACCATCTTTTATTTCAGTATTTGAGGTAATAGCATGAGAGACAAATAAATTAGATTTTGCTCCAGCAAAATTGGTATCGTTTATATGTAAATAATCACCCTTGTAGTCACGAATACGCCCTGCGAAATTAATCTTCTCGATTGACTGCTGTGCCTCTTGATCTTCAAGGTAAACAAGTATATGTTTTTCAGAAAGATTTCTGATGAGATCTTGAGAAATCTTACCCCAGTACTGTGAAGGGGAAGAGCTCAACGCTTTTTGAACAAGTACGTACAGTAAATCTCCCAGGATTCCTTTTCTATTTTCTTTGATATATCCGACCGGTCTATCAACAATATCAAAAAGCCTGTATACAACTTGTGGACAATTGCACCGCTTGTCAATTTGGGAAGAAAAGGTGATACCATCAGCTTCTGTATCACCCAAAACAGCAAGCGTATCGACGAGAACATGGGTATCCACCGTGATCACCCCGTCATAATCAACTTTTTGCCTACTTTTATCATAGAGACTATTAAAGATAGTGAGTGACTTGACAAAATCGGGGGACAAATTGCTGTCGCGGATATTGAAAGTAGGGACATTTTTATGATAGGTAAGAATCTCGCGCGGAGCTTTTGGATGAGCAGGAATTGACTGATCAAGAGAATAAATATCTTCTGATTTGACTATTTGAAATTTTCCGTCCTTCACTTTGAAAATCGCATATGCGGTGAGAAATCCACCTGTTGGACGAAGTTCTTTGTCGTTTTGGAACAAGATAAGATATGTTTTTTCTTGTTTAACTCCCAAAATTTCAGGAAAATTTTTCAAAAATGGCTTCGCATCAACAAAAAGTGATACCATTGTCTCAAATTCTTCCTTTACTTCCTTTATTTTTACACGAATTGCCCTTCCTTTTACCGTTTTGGGGTAGCGTTTTTCATCAATGCGCGACAGATTTTCTTGTGCAGTTTCCAAACGAACAGCAATGTCATCTGCCTTAACGAGCATTTTATCAAGCGTCAACACGGCCGTATGAATGCGCTCATCTGCAGATTTTTCAAAAAAACCCGGCGCTCCTTGTTTAAAACCGATAAGGTCGGCATATGGCGCAATAGCTTTGACCGCAGTATCACCTGCCTCAATCATATTCTCACCCGCCATCACACCTGATCGCATATCGGAAATATATACTCCTGCAAAAGGTATAAATCGCAACCAGTACAGTCTCTCTGCGTTTTTTTGAAAACCCTCATATTCTTTTTTAAGCACCGATAACTCACTCTGCATGAGGTCAATATCGTTTCCCTTAAACGCTGCAAGAACTTTCTTTGAAGTGGAAAATGCCGCCATCCCGTGAGTCTTCATGTTTGAAACAGGAGTATATATGAAGAAAAATCCAGAACCCGCTAATACGATGAGAATAACAGCAATAATCAAAATTATTTTTTTTATGCTTCTCTTTTTTCCTTTCATTTCTGCTTTTCTTACTTCAGTATTCAAAAAGTTGTCCATAGTATATATTATATCGCGCCTTTGCCTGTGACCATCACCCATGGTGTTTTGATGATGATTTCTAAATCTTTAGTCAAAGTCATCGTATCTATGTATTGTGCATCAATGGCTATGCGTTTGTCAAAGTTGATTTCAGACCTCCCCGTCACCTGCCATAAACCGGTAATACCCGGCTTGACCGAGAGCACCTTTTTCACCAGTGATTTGGTATGGGGATATTTTTGTTGCTGATCTGCAAGCTCGTCTGGATAATATGCTCGTGGTCCCACAATGCTCATATCTCCTTTGATGACGTTAATAAGCTGTGGAATCTCGTCAATCGAGTGCTTTCTGATGAATTTCCCGACACTAGTAATGCGCGGATCTTTTTTGAGTTTGAAGCTGCTTTTTTTATATTCCTTATAGAGATCCTTGAATCTTGAATTATTACGTAACAGGTAATGGGCGTTTTCGATCATTGAGCGAAACTTGTGCATTTTAAATAGCCTGCCGTTTACGCCTACCCTCTCTGGCACATCAGCAAACACGGGGCCTTTTGAATCAAGTTTGATGACAATGGCGACAAAGATGCACAGAGGGAAAAAAATGATAAATAAAATTATACCGACAACGAGATCCACCATTCTCTTCAGATAATTTTTATAAAAAAGATTATTGCTCATCAATATAAGTATTTTCCTATTCTAACATATACCCCATTTAATGATTGTGCTATACTTGGAAAGCAAGAATTAGGGCAAAAATATGCTCAACGGGGTGTAGTTCACCGGTAGAATACGCGGTTTGGGACCGTGAGGAGGGAGTTCAATTCTCCCCACCCCGACCAATTCAGACATTTTTCAAATTCAGAGGCGATTGGTTGCTCGCTCGCCCCGCCTTCGGCGGGTCTCGCTTCGCAAAAAGCCCTGTATTTCGGAATTAAATCGTAAGGTCGGACAAATTCAAATTCAGTTTTTCGGGAAAGCAAACGGCGGTTCGTTCCAATTTTTTTCGTCAATGATTTTATTTCATAAAAATCATTGGACAAAGCAAGTTTTTCAGCGTGGTGAGCGGTATTTATCCAATTTCGCAAAGGTTCAATCCAATTGTTTCCTTTTCGCCCAAAATCAGACTTTCTTTTGTTAAGGTCTGTCTTTGTTTTGATTAGTTCATCTTTTTTCACAAGGTAAGTTTCTTTTTCAATACTCCCGTCTAAAAAAGCGTTGACCAATTTATCAAGTTTCGTTTCAGCTTCTTTTATCCTTTCATCAAGATTTTGGGCGAAAGATTGCGACGACTGGGCGTTGTCTTTTTCCCAAACATCAACTTGAGCTTTCATTTTTTCCGCCCAGTCGTCGCTAAGAGCGACATTTTG
>Ga0209542_10002453_pt1 | contig 41440 bp, 44 predicted proteins | sample RifCSPhighO2_01_FD_184028 | JGI IMG/M metagenome (GOLD analysis project Ga0209542, IMG submission 184028) | Soil microbial communities from Rifle, Colorado - Rifle CSP2_plank highO2_0.1 (SPAdes) (version 2) | ecosystem: Environmental > Terrestrial > Deep subsurface > Rock core/Sediment ... | reverse complement strand
ATTGGAAAGCAATAAGAACTGAAGCATATCTTAGGGCAATATCACACAATTTAAGGCTTAGTTCAATTGAGATTTTCAACTAAGCCCATACCCCTTGATTTCTAGTAGAAAATATTTAAAAAGAATTTTATTTCTTATTTATTATTAATTTATTTAAAAAAATTTATATTATATAGTATATACTTATATTATATAATATATAAAATCATCAAAATATTATATATTTTATTAGTGAATTATCTAAATATCAAGTTAATTATGTTATTTTAATTAAAGATAATATTACATTAATTAAATTTTTTATTAATAATCTAAAAATAATATAATATAAGTATATGGAATATATGAGTTTTTTCAATATCTTTCCATTAGAAATGTAGGTGTATTTCTTTTTTAGTAGTTATAATCATTTATATAATAAAAGATTTTTTTTCGTTGGTAAAATAATTTAAAGAAAAATTTCCATAGGAAATTGAAGTGTGTGTGAATATATACTTTAATTTATATAAACTCTTAAATAAATTTAAATTAAAAAAATGAAATGATAAAGGAGATTGATAATATTTTTAATTCTTTTGATAAAGACAGTATTTTCAAAAATAAAAATGTATTGCAATCCAATTATCAACCAGATGAAATACTCCATAGGGATGAGCAAATAAAACAAATAGCATCTATAATGGCTCCTGTTTTAAGAGGTGAGAAAACTAGTAATTTATTTTTATATGGAAAGACAGGTACAGGAAAAACCCTCTCAATTCAATATGTTAGAGAACAGTTACTAAAAAGAGCTAGTATAAACAATAATTTCAAGTTAAGAATAGAATATTTAAACTGTAAACTAAAAAAGGTTTCTGATACGGAGTATAGGATTTTAGCAGAATTAATTAAAAAATTAGGAGAGGATATACCTGCTACTGGACTACCAACAGAATCAGTTTATGCAAAATTTATTGAAATAATTGATTCTGAAAAACAAATTTTTGTTTTGATTTTAGATGAGATTGATCAAGCTATAAAAAAAATTTCAAGTGATTTTTTATACAATCTAACAAGACTCAATTCTGAGCTCTCTAAAACTCAAATATGTCTTGTTGGTATAAGCAACAACCTCACTTTTTTAGAAGAACTTGACCCAAGAGTTAGGAGTTCTCTATCAGAGGAAGAGATTGTTTTTCCACCTTATAATGCCCTACAATTACAAAAAATTTTAAGCAAAAGATCTAAAGAAGCATTTAAAGAGAATATTATCCAACAAGGAGTTATAGAGAAATGCGCTGCTTTTGCTGCAAGAGAACATGGAGATGCAAGAAGAGCTCTTGATTTATTAAGAATTGCCGGAGAGCTTGCAGAAAGGGATAAATCTAAAAAAATTCTACTAAAACACTTAGACGAAGCCAATAATAAGATTGAGAGAGATAAAATACTTGATATTATTAGTTCAGAGCCAAAACAATTTCATCTTGTTTTAAATTCAATAATCCAATTATCAGAAAAAAAGAAAAATGAACCTCTTTTCACAGGAGATGTATACAACCATTATCAAAATTCATGTATTCAAAACAAATCAGAGTTTTTAACTCAGAGAAGAGTTAGTGATATAATTCAAGAATTTGATATGTTTGGAATTATCAATGTTAAAGTGATTTCAAAAGGAAGAGGGGGGAGAATGAGAGAGATAAAAATAGCAATCCCAAAAAATATTATTGAAAAAATCAAAGAAATAATCAAAGATTCTCTAAATTACAGTTAAAAATGGATTCGAAAGAGATATTGAAGTTTTGCATTGACAATGGTTTTTTGTTAGACCAAGAAGTCTTGAATCTTTTTAGCGAAGCCTCTGATATAGAATCTATAAAACTTATTCTTGAAAAGATAAAAATCCACACTCAACAGAGAATTATAACTAAACAAATTTTCAATGAAAATAAAGAAAAAGTAAATAGATTTTTTTTAGACCTTCCAGAAGATGCTAGAAAAAAACTCGACAATCTGAAAATTAAACTTGGATTGAGTATTGAAATATCTAAAGAGATAAGAGAGGAAACCACCCAAGTAAAACAAACAAATCTTTTAGAACAAGGTGGGAATCTAAAAATTCTTTCAACAACACATATAAAAAATAAAAAACCTGAAGTAGATGATTTTGTAAAATATTTTAGGAATAGATTTTTAGAGATGAGAAAAATTTTACAAGAACACCCTGAGTTAGACAATACAGTTTCAATAAACAAAATCTCTGGAAATAGACAAGGAGTCTCTGTGATAGGGATTGTATCTGATAAAAAAATTACAAAAAATAAAAATATCCTTTTTGATGTTGAGGACCTAACTGGAAAGTCTCGTGTTTTGGTTAATTACAATAAATCAGAACTTTATAAGAGTGCAGAAGATATTCCTCTTGATTCTGTAATTGGTTTTAAGTGTTCAGGAAATAGGGAGATTCTTTTTGTTAACAATATTGTTTTTCCCGATTCAATTCTTTTTGAAAGAAAAAAATCCCCCACAGAAGAATATGCTTTATTTTTGGGAGATTTGCATTTTGGGAGCAAAAAGTTCCTTGAGGAAAGTTTTCTTAAGTTTATTGATTATGTTAATGGAAAAATTCCAAGAACCCCTGAGATTGAAAAGATAAAATATATTTTTATTGTTGGAGATTTAGTTACTGGAATTGGTAATTATCCTAATCAAGAAAATGACTTAAAGATAAAAGATCTTGAAGAGCAGTTTTTGGGAGTTAGTGAACTATTAGCAAAAATAAAGAGAGACATCAAAATAATAATAACTTCAGGAAATCATGATGGAGTTAGGCTTATGGAACCACAACCCATATTAGATGAGAAATACGCATGGCCTCTTTATAACATGAAAAATGTTTTTCTGACTGAAAACCCATCTTATGTAAATATCGGCTCATTAAAGAATTTTTCTGGATTTGATATTTTATTATATCATGGATTTTCTTTTCCTTATTATGCAGACAGTGTTCCGAGATTTATGCAAGAGAAAGTTATGAATACCCCTGAAAAAATAATAGCTTATCTTCTCAAGAACAGACATCTTGCTCCCACACACACATCTGTACAATATTTCCCTTATGAGAATGATTCACATTTTATAAGAAAAATTCCAGACATCTTTTTTGCAGGGCACACTCATAAAAGCGCTGTTTCTTATTACAATAATATTCTGACTATCTCAAGTTCTTCTTGGGAGAGCAAAACACCCTATCAAGAAAAATTTGGCAATGAACCAGATCATTGTAAAGTACCTATGTTTAATCTAAAAACGAGGAGGGTTAGAATCTTGGATTTTGAGGATGAAGAAAAATGAAAAGAGATATTGTAGAAGAAATAAGAAAATTTGTTGAAGATGAATGTAAGAAACCAACAAGCAAATACGGGTATCTTCCTTATAAAGAGCATTTTATCCCAATGCATAATTATTCTGTTAAATTAGCTAAAAAATTAAATGTTGATTTAGAAATTGTAGAGTTATCTGCATGGTTGCATGATATCGGTTCAATCATTGATGGCAGGGAAAATAACCATCTTACCGGAGCAGAAATTGCAGAAAAAAAATTAAGGAAATTAGGCTATCCTTTAGAAAAAATAAAAAAAGTAAAAAAATGTATATTAAATCATAGGGGTTCAAAAGACCACCACAGAGAAAGTATTGAAGAACAAATAATTGCAGAAGCAGATGCAATTAATGCTTTTGATAGGATTGATGGTTTATTTGAAGCAGCATTTGTATGGGAAAAATTAGATAGATATGAAGCAAAAAAATCTATTATAAATAAATTAAATAATAAGTGGAACCAAATTTCTTTACCAGAATCTAAAGAAATTGTGAAACCTAAATACGAAGCAGTTATGTTATTATTAAATCCAAGCAAAATAAAATGAGAATAGGCATTGATGTTGATGAAGTTTTGGCTGATTTGATGAATCCTTTAGTTAGGTTCCATAATGAGAATTATGAAACTAATTTATCAAGAAAACATTTTAAGACATTTAATTTATGGGAGACTTGGGGTGGAACAGAAGAAGACGCAAAACAAAAAGTTTATGATTTTTTTCAATCAGGTTATTTTAGAAATATTAAACCTGTTGAAAATTCACAAGAATCTATAAATATTTTATCTAAAAAAAATAATTTAGTAATAGTCACCTCAAGACCAGACTATATAAAAGAAAAAACATTATCTTGGATTAAAGAAAATTTTCAAGATTGTTTTTTAGATGTCTATTTTACAAGTGAATGGTCTAATAATGGGAAAACAAGAAAGACAGATATATGCAAGAAAATAAACACTAATTTTATGATAGAGGATGATTTGAATAAATCTATCGAAATAGCAAAAATAGGAATTAATGTTTTGTTATTTGATTGTCCTTGGAACAAATCTCCAAATCTACCTAAAAATATCACTAGGATTTATAACTGGAATGAAATTTTACAGATTTTAAATTAAAAAAATGAATACAATGGAATTAGGAAAATCTCCAGCATTCATTTCTCAAAAACATTCAATCAAAAATGAACGTACAAAAATATTTTAAAAATCTCGAGAGAGAAGTTAAAAAAGTTTATATTGTTGCAGAGGAAGCAAGGAAAAGGGGGCTTGACCCTGTTAATAGGGTTGAGATTCCTCTTGCAATGACTATGGCTGAAAAAGTTGTTGGTTTGATTTCAGCAATATACCCTCAGTTACAAAATTCCGGAATCACAAAAAGAATCCTTGAGCTTGAAAAAGAATATGGTAAGTTAGACCCTGTTATTGCATTGCAGATTGCAGAAGAAATTGCAAAACAAAAGTTTTGTAATTTTTCTAATTTGTTACAGGCGATTGATGCAGGGGTTAGGATTGGTTTTGCTTATTTTACTTTGGGAGTTGTTTCAAGTCCTATAGAGGGACTTACTGAAATAAAAATAATGAGAAGAAGAGACGGGAAAGAGTATTTATCCCCCTATTATTCTGGTCCTGTTAGAAGTGCTGGTGGTACTGGTTCTGCCTTTTCTTTAGTTATTTTAGATCACTTAAGAGAAATATTTGGTTATGGTGTTTATGACCCCACACAAGAAGAAATAAAAAGAACAATAACAGAGCTTGTTGATTATCATGAGAGGATTACTAATCTGCAATATATGCCCACAGATCAAGAAATAGCCTTTATTGCTGAAAATCTTCCTATCCAGGTTAATGGAGAGCCTTCTGAAAAATTAGAAGTTTCTAATTACAAAAATTTAGAGAGGATAAATACTAATTTTATACGAGGTGGATTTTGTCTTGTTATTGGAGAGGGAATTGCACAAAAAGCATCAAAAATAAAGAGGATTGTAGATAAATTAAGAGAAAAGGGATTCAAGCTTAGTGCATGGGATTTCTTGGAGAAATTTATTGAATTACATAAAAAAAGAGAAATTGGGGAAGTGGATGATTCTCCAACTTATATCAAGGATCTTGTTGCTGGTAGACCTGTCTTTGGACATCCTTCTAGGTCAGGAGGATTTAGATTTAGATATGGGAGAGGAAGGGTAAATGGGTTTAGTGCAGCTTCTATTCATCCAGCTACAATGGCCATTACTGATGGTTTTATTGCAATAGGAACTCAATTAAAAGTAGAAAAACCAACCAAAGGTTGTGCAATAACTCCATGTGATACAATTGAAGGACCAATTGTAAAATTATTTAATGGGAGTGTGAAAAAAATGAGAAATAAAGAAGAGGCTAAAAAGTTTTATCCAGATGTTGAAGAGATAATTTATTTAGGAGATATTTTATTTTCTTTAGGGGATGTTATGAACAGGAATTCTATTTTATTAAAATCAGGATATGTTGAAGAGTGGTGGAAACTTGATTTAAGGGAAAAAGATCCTGAATTAGAAAAAAATACAAATTGTTTTAATTTAAGCCTTAATAATTCAGTAGAAATAAGCAAAAAGTACAAAATTCCATTACACCCCAATTTCATTTTTTATTGGACAGAAATATCCAATGAGCAGTTTTTAGGACTGATTAAGTGGTTAAGTCATTCTGGGGTTGATAAAAAAATTATCCTCCCCTTTAATACCACTGAACAAGAAAAATTTAAACTAGGAAAAAGAGCCCTGGAATTAATTGGAATTGAACATGATGTTACAATTGAAAATGTAGTTTTAAATAAAGAGAATTCAAAGGCTTTGTTTATTAATTTAGGTATTGATACTGAAATTTTAGAAGGAGAACAAATCTATCTTAATGAAATTATCAATCCCGATAAATATGACTTAAATAAACCAGTTTTGGAAATAATAAATTCCTTTTCTGAATTTCACATAAAAGATAAGGCAGGAGATTTTATAGGGGCAAGGATGGGGCGTCCAGAAAAAGCGAAATTAAGGAAACTTGAAGGGAGTCCTAATGTTCTTTTTCCAGTAGGTAACGAAGGAGGAAGATTAAGAAGTGTTCAAGAGGCATGTGGGGTAGGAGAAGTTAAGAGCTCTTTTCCAATTTACTTTTGTGAAAAATGTAAAAAAGAGACAATTTATTTTGTTTGTGAGAATTGTGAAAGTAAATGCATTAAGATGAGCTATTGTCCTGAGTGTAAAGTAAAATCAACAAAAAAATGCCAAGAACATCAGAGAGTTAATTCTTACTGCACTCAGGTATTAAACATAAATCATTATTTTGAAAAAGCAATTGAAAAATTAAAATTAACTAAGACAGAAATCCCCCTTTTGATTAAAGGAGTTCGTGGAACAAGCTCTGCAGAGCACAAAACAGAACATCTTTCAAAAGGAATTTTAAGAGCATTGTTTAATTTACAAGTGAATAAAGATGGAACTATTAGATTTGATGCCACTGAATTACCTTTAACAGCATTTAAACCAAAAGAAATTTTTGTAGGTGTTAAAAAACTTAGAGAATTAGGGTACACTCAAGATATTTTTGGAAAACCCTTAGAAAATGATGAACAGATTCTTGAGTTAATGCCACACGATATAATTCTTCCAAGCTCTTCTGAGTCACAAGATGAAAAAGCTGATGATGTTTTTATAAGGATATGCAATTTTATTGATATTTTGCTTGAGAGATTTTATGGTATTGGTTCTTTTTATAATGTTAGAAATAGGGATGATTTGGTTGGACAATTAGGAGTGTGTATGGCTCCTCATAACTGTGCTGGGGTAATTTGCAGGATTATTGGTTTTTCAAATACTTTAGGTTTATTTGCAAGTCCCTATATGCATGCAGCAATAAGGCGCGACTGTGATGGTGATGAATCTGCTATAATGCTTTTAGGGGATGTATTATTGAACTTTTCTAGAGAGTTTTTACCAAGCCATAGAGGGGGAACACAAGATGCTCCTTTGGTTTTAAATGCAAAAATTGATGCAGGAGAAGTTGATGATCAGATTTTAGATTTTGAGTTAATTAATGAATATCCTATTGAACTTTACAGACTTGCTGAATTAAGGAGGCATTCTTCTAAAATAAAAATAAATAATGTTAAAACAGTTTTAAAAGAGGGAAAAAATCCTTTTGTGAATTTAGGTTTCACACATGAAACATCAAATATAAATGAAGGAATTGTTTGCTCTTCTTACAAACTTCTTGCAACAATGCATGATAAAGTAAAACATCAGATGGAATTTGTTGAAAAAATCCGTGCAGTTGACACATCAGACACTGCAAGATTAATTATTGACAGGCATTTTATCAAAGATTTGAGGGGTAATTTAAGGAGATTTTCAACACAAGAATTTAGATGTGTCAAATGCAATGAAATTATGAGACGCCCGCCCCTTTCAGGTGTTTGCACCAAATGCGGAGGAAAGATAATTTTTACAATAAATGAAGGGGGAATAAGAAAATATCTTGAACCTGCTCTTGAGCTTGCTAAAAAATATAACTTATCTCCTTATATTAAACAAAATTTGGATTTAATTAAAAGATATATTGACAGTATCTTTGGTAAAGAAGAAGATAAGCAGGAAGCTTTGGAGAAATGGTTCTAATAATGTTAATTCAACTATGAATTTTAATATTACTCATTCACACCACTCTGTAATTTTTTTATTAGTAATTAATACAAATCTGTGAGTGAAATTTCCAATAATATTATATTAGGGTTTTATCTAACAAATCTATTTCATTATCAACTAACCTTTACAAAATGATATTTTAAATGCCAATCAAATTTAAAAACAAATATTAATCTCTAATTATATGGATGAAAATATAGGGGAAGAGTGTGGTGTTGCTGGGGTCTATTTAAAAAATATAGCAAGCAACCAAAAAGATGAAACTCTTTTATCTGTTCCAAAAACACTCATTAATTTGTCTTTTGGTTTAGAACATCGTGGACAAAGAAGTGCAGGAATGTGTGTTTATAATCCGCTAACTAATGAAGAAACTGGACGAAGAAGAACCTTTATCCCATATAAAGATGTTGGAAGAGTTCCAGAAGTCTATAGGTTGAGACATCGACCAGAATATGAGAATATACTTCAACGATGCAAAGGATTAGCAGGAATAGCACATGTTAGATATTCCACTTCTGGGGCAGACAGAGATGACTATTTTGCAGCAAGAGACGAAGTCCAGCCATTTTTAAGAGATCATTCTAGGGTTTGGAAGAGATTTGCAGTAGCATTTAATGGAAATATTGCAAATAGCGATAGTCTTAGGGAAGAATTGGAAAAAAACGAAGCTTGCCAATTTGAAACCGAAGTAGATACAGAAATTATCAGAAGTTTAATTGCGATGGAAATTAAAAAATGTGCTGATAAATTAGATTTATCAAAGAGCAGCAGGCCAAATCCATTGGATTTTTTTAAAAGCACTATGGAAAAATTAGATGGGTGTTATAATATAGTTTCTTTATTTGGCAATGGAGATTTGATTGCAGTTAGAGATCCTCATGGTTTTAGGCCATTAGTTTATGGAGAAAATGAACAGTTATATGCTGTAGCATCTGAAAGTTATGCTCTGGAAAAAATTGGAATAAAAAATTTCACTGAAATTGAGCCTGGGGAAATTTTAATTATAAATTCTCAGGGATTGCGAAAACAAAAAATTATGGAAAACAGATTTTCTTTTTGTCAGTTTGAATATGTTTATTTTGCAAAATCTAAATCTATAATAAATGGAAAGGGTGTTAGAGAAGTAAGAAATAGATTAGGAGAAGAGCTTGCTAAAATTGAGTCAATTAGAGGGAAATTGAACGAGGATTATTTGGTTGTTCCTATACCTCATACTTCATTTACAGCTGCTGAATCTTATGCAGAAACACATAATCTTAAATTAAGAACAGCAATTGAAAAACTAGATCATGAAAGAGGTTTTATAGACGGTCCTAAAGAAAGAGAAAGAATGATGAGTTCAAATTATACAGTTCATTCTGATGTTAATAGCAAGAAAGTTATTTTAATCGATGACAGCATTGTTAGAGGAGAAACTGCGCAGAAAATAATAAAAGCAGTATATGATGCTGGAGCAAAAGAAATCCATATAAGACTAACAGAACCACCAATTTTTTACCCTTGTTTTTATGGAATTGATTTTCCAACTAGAAAAGAATTAATTGCTGCAAGGTTTTCTGAGAGCAGTTTGGGTGATGTTAGGACTTTAGAAGAAAAAATAGCTAATCATCTTGATGTTGAAAGTGTTGGTTTTCAGACAATTGAGGGATTAGTGAAAGCAATAGGATTGCCTAAGGATAATTTATGCTTAGCTTGTTTAAATGGAGAGTATCCTACTCTTTATGGGCAGATTAAATGTAGGGAAATCACGAAATAAGAGAGAAATTGTGTTTTTATATTATATTTGGAATTTTAATAATACCCCTTTAATAAAACCATAATTATTTATTTTTTCAATCTAAGTCAGATACAAAATTATTGTAGGTTCTCAAAAATCAAGGATTTTTGGTCCCGCCAATTCTCAAAGAAGATAGAAGAGAATTGTCGGTATCAATAAACACCCCATCATGTTTGTTCTTTTTACTCCAAGTGAAATGCAGTAAATTCCTGTTAATGTTGAAACTATTAACACTATTAAACCAAAAAACCCCGAGATGAGGAATACAACTATAATTAATATAATTAAAATGATAAAAGACAATAATGAATAATTTATCTTGTTTATTTTTTTCGAGAAAAATTCTGCAAGTTTTTTTATTAGAAAAAAAGAAATAATTCCAGAAATAAAAACAATGAAAATAATTAAAATTAATACATTTGTTTCTAAAATTCCAATTAAATCTTTTATTGCAGCAGCAGCTCCTGTGCGTGTTTTTGATATTGTATAAAGAACTATAAAAGAAAAACCCATAACAAGAGTGTTTGTTGCTCCTAGCAAAACCAAAAAACCTTTTCTATCTGTTTTTGATATAGTATTTCCTATAATTGCTGCTTGTCCAGAACCCAAGCCTGGAAGAAAACCACATAAAGGAGATGCTATAAGAGAAGCAATAATTGGCTTTTTTATATTTGTTTTTGGTTTGGTTATTTTTTGTTTAGGAATTATTGGTTTGTTTTTTATACTTAATACTAACATAGAACTTCCAAATAAACCAGTAAGCAATGGAAGAAGAGGTTGTTTAAGATAATTTTCAGGAAAATTCAAAACACTCCAGCCTAAAAAACCTGTAATCAATAAGACACTAAATGTAGAAAATTTCTTTCTTTCTATAAAAATCATAAAACCAAAAATAAAAATTAAAATATAAGGTATTAAAATTCTTAAAAAATCATAAACCTTTAAGATAATAAATATCAAAGGAAATGTAATAAAAAGCAAGATAAAAACTGCTGCAAGAGAGCCATAAGAGGTAAGGAGTATTGCTTCATAACCCTTACCATTTCTCAACATTTCATGTCCAGGCAAAACAGAAAGCACTGTTTCTGTATCAGGACACCCAAGAAAGATACTTGGAATAAAATCAATAAAAGTATGTGTTATAGCCATTGCAGAAATAAAAACAACAAGATAAATTGGATTGATAAAACTAAGAGAACTTATAGATAATGAGACAAGTAATGCTCCAACAAGATTTATATGTATGCCTGGAATGAGGCCAGTAATAGTACCAGCAAAAATTCCAGTTAGGAGTGCTAATATTGTCTCTATTAACATTAGCAATCTAATCTAATTGCTTTCTTATTGTTTATTGTTGGAGTTTATATATCTTGGAAGTTGTTGTAATTAATTCATAAAAATAAATCTATAAACATGTTAACGATAAAACATCTTTTATATTACTTATCAAGTTTAATAATCACATAGCATCTTTACATTAATTACTAATTGATTTTGTGAATTTATGAAATTTTCTGGACTTTGATTAAAATAATCATTCTACATTCTCAAACCGCCAACAAATAATTTTATAAATCAAATTTCTGTTGTTTTAATATGAAAAAAATGTTAAATACTGATGAAAAATTTGAGCTTATAAAGAGAAACACCCAAGAAATTATCGGAGAGAATGAATTAAAGAAATTACTCGAGAGCAAGAAAAAACTAATTGCTTATTGGGGAACTGCTCCGACTGGCCGTCCGCATATTGGTTATTTTTTTCCTGCATTAAAGATAGCGAGTTTATTGAAGGCGGGTTTTAAGGTTAAGGTTTTGATAGCTGATTTGCATGCTTCTTTAGATAATGTTCCTTGGTATATTTTAGAGAAAAGGTATGATTATTATGCAAAGATTATACCTTTGTTAATTCAATCTGTAGGTGCAGATACAACAAATTTGGAATTTGTTAAAGGAAGTGATTTTCAATTAAAACCAGAATACATGTTTGATGTCTTAAGAATGTCTAGTTTTGTTTCTGCTCATGATGCAACTAAATCTGCTTCAGAGGTTGTAAAAATGGGAGAAAATCCAAAAGTTTCTGGACTAATATACCCTCTAATGCAGGCAGTTGATGAACAGTATCTGAATTCTGATGCACAGCTTGGGGGAACAGATCAAAGAAGAATAATGGTTTTAGCAAGAGAAAATCTTCCTAAAATAGGTTATAAACAAAGGATTGAGATTATGAATCCAATGATATCAGGATTAATAGGAAAAAAAATGTCTGCTTCTGATGAAAAATCAAAAATTGATTTGCTTGATGATGAAAAAACAATAAAAAGAAAAATTAATGATGCAGAGTGTGTAATAGGAGATCCAAACAATGCTATTATGAATTTTGTTGAATATGTGATTATGATAATTAAACAAGACACTAACGAAAAATTTGTTGTTGAAAGAGATAAAAAATATGGTGGAGACCTAAGATATGATAAATATGAAGATATAGAGAGTGATTTTATAAATAAAAAATTACATCCTCTGGATTTAAAGAATGCTGTTGCTAAGGGAATAATTGAGTTGCTTAAACCAATTCAGAAAAAAAGAGCAGATTTAGAAAAACTTGCTAAAAAAGCTTATGGGTGATTCATCTTGTCCTGAACTCCACAACATCCATATCATCTAATATATGATTTAATCCAATTTTTTGCCCAGGAAATTTTGAACTCGGCCCCCAGATTTTTGTTTCTTTTACTTTATTTGAAAAACCCTTGAGAATTTTTTCAGCGATATCTTTAACTGTACTATTTGGATTTAAAATTATTGGTTTATCAGATTTCTCTTTTCCCGGCTCTTTTGTATAAACTCTTATTTTATTAAAGCTATGAAAGATTCTATCTTTTAATTTGTCAATTCCCTCTTTTGTCTTTGTGGATATTAATACAAAATTGTATTTTTTACTTTCAAGTGTTGCGGAAATTTTTCTTTTCTCCTCTTCATTTAATAAATCTATTTTGTTAAAGACAATAATTTTCTTGGATGTTATATTAGTTAATTTTTCTTCTATTTTTATTAGTTGAGATAAATCTGTAATTAATATCATAATTGTATCTGCTGTGTGTACTATTCCTTTATTATAATGCTCTGATTCAATTGATGGAACTTCTATAATCTGAATGTTTATCCCATAATACGGCATCATTCCAACCACTGGTTTTTTTGTTGTGAATTTATGAAAATCCCCAAGAGATATTTCTGGTTGAGCATTTGTCAGTAAAGAAATTAGCGAGGATTTTCCTGATTTTGTAAATCCTATTATTACTGCCTGCATATCTTCTTTTTTTATTCCAATTTTAGAACCCCTTCCTGTTTTTTTCTTTTTGTTTTCTATTTTCTCTTTTAATTTTTTATAGCGTGTCTTTAAGTTAGCAAGCATACTTTCAGCAGACTTGTGTTTTGGACATTCTCTAATCATCTCTTCTAACGCAGTGATTTTTTGTTCATCTGTCTGAGCAGAAAGAAATCTTATCTCTGCTTTCTGATACTCTGGAGATTGGTTTGTGGAAGCCATACATCTTTTAAACTACTGGAGATTAAAAATTTAATGGAGGAAAAATTTCAAAAACTTAATAAGGTGTTTTTTTCAGAGAACGCAAAAATTGTGGCACAAGAATTGCTTGGAAAAATTTTAGTCAGGAGAATAAAAAACAATTTACTAAAATCAAAAATTGTTGAGACAGAGGCATATTTTGGAAGTGAAGATCCTGCAAGCAGAGCATGCCAGAATGGAAATCTAAGAGAAACCATGTGTGGGGAGCCAGGAACAATTTTGGTTTATGGGGTTCATAATAATTGGCTTATTAATTTTGTTACGAGTAAAAAGGGCAATGCAGAAGCTGTTTTGATTCGTGCTATTGAGCCATTAAATTTTAATTTAAAGTGTTCTGGGCCTGGTTTATTGACTAAAGCACTAAAAATCAATAAGAGTCTTCATAGTAAAAGTATCTTTAATAGCAAAGAGTTATGGATAGAAGAGGATCAAACCATCAGCGAATCGAAAGATTTTGAAATTGTTAAGTCTTTTAGAATTGGCGTCAAAAAAGACCTGCAAGAAAAATTAAGGTTTTATATTAAAGATAACAAGTTTGTGAGCAGAAAATGAGCTTTTTATATTTTTTCTTCTAAATACACACAAGGCATTCCTAATTTTATTTTCTCAGCGCCCATAAGTAGATTATCTTTATCAGCTAATTTATTTATGTAAGCGAAATCACAGAGAGAAAGGGAGTTTATATTATATTCGCATCCAGGAACGCATCTTTCAAATTTTAACCCATAAATTCTTTTTGGTTTAACTGATTCTTTCATATTATTTTTTATATAAATTAATCCTTACTTATAAAGATTTATTTAGTATATATATTTATTCTTTAAAATGGACAAGCAAGAATTGATAAAAAAAATAACTGAAAAAAAGGATTTTTCCAAATTACCTATTAAAGATGTTGAATTGGCATTTGAGAAATTCAACAAAGAGGGGTTTCTGGATGAGGAAAAAATTAAATTAACAAGGAATTTGTTAAGAAAGGTTTTTTCAGCATTTATAAGCCATAAAATACTTTCATTAAAAGACAAACCATCTGAATGGATTTTAAGAAAACATCTCTCAACAAGGGAGAGATTACCTTATTATTCTGAAATTTACAAAAAGATACTAAACAAAACAGGCAGAAAAGTTAGCATTATTGATTTAGGTGCTGGAATTAATGGCTTTAGTTATGGATATTTTTCTAAATTAGGCTATAATGTTAGTTATACGGGTGTTGAGGCAGTTGGACAGCTTGTAAATTTGACTAACTACTATTTTAAAGCGAAAAAAATAAAAGGAGAAGCATTTCACTTAAGTCTATTTGATCTTGAAAAAATTAAAGAGGTAATTGAAAAAACAAAAAAACCAAGAATTGTTTTCTTGTTTAAAACAATAGATTCTTTAGAAATGTTAAAAGAAAATTACTCTAAAGAGCTTATTTTAAGCATAGCCCCTTTAGTTGAAGAAATTGTTGTTAGTTTTGCAACCAAAAGCATGATAAAAAGAAAAGAGTTTAGGGTTAATAGAAAATGGATTATTAATTTTATTAAAGAGAATTTCACTATTCTGGATGAATTTGAGGTTGGAGGAGAGATGTATGTTGTTTTTATGAGGTAATTGTGATAATAAAAATACACTTATATATTAATAGAACAGAAAAGAACATTTTTTTAACATCTTTATCACCTTGATTAAGTCATTAACTATTGATATCCCAGTTATGCTATTTATATAAAAGCCAATAATTTTGTATTTAGAATTCCAGATATTAACGTAATAACTCAATTTTAGTTATATTTATATATTTATTTTTCCTTTAGAAAACATGAAAAAAACATTTTTTATGCTTTTATTAATTATTCTGTTAATAATTTTGATTTTTGTCTATAAAACTTATTATGAGGAAAACCCTTTGAATAAACCGTCGAAAAATGAGTCTGCTTCCACAAATATTCTTGGAAAAACTGATATGACTGACTTTTATATTACTCTATCAGTAATTGCAGTTATTGTTGTTTTGTTTATTGTACTCGCTTTTTTAAAGAAATATTAACTTAAGTATCTATCCAAACGAGATAATTCATAAAGAATATTGCTCGTTCGCTTTCACTCACTTATTTAGAGATAATAGTTAATACTTAAATTTTGATAGGTGCAGATATTAAAACACTTAAATTTTATTTTTTTTATTTAATTAACAGATTTAGAGATGTTGTTTTTCCCTAATAATTTACGAGAAACACTTGAAATGCTTTACTTACATGAGACTATATCTTTCACTATATTTATATATGCTAGTATTTTTCTTAGCTAATGAAACCTGAATTCCACAGAAAAGTCCTTAAAAATGGCATGACTGTTTTATTTGAAAAAAGAAATCTTCCTGTTGTTAGTGTGGCATTTGCTGTAAGAAATGGAGATATTAATGAAAATATAAATGAGAAAGGGATTTCTCATTTTATAGAACACATGCTTTACAAAGGAACCCCAAAAAGAAATGCAAAAAAAATAGCAGAGGAAATTGAAAAAAATGGCGGTGAATTGAATGGATTCACAGATGAAATGATTACTGCCTATTGGTGTAAGATGCCCAGCAAGCATATTGATGTAGCTTTGAATGTTTTGAGTGACATGGTTAAAAATCCTTTGTTTGATGGAAAAGAGCTTGAAAAAGAAAGAAAAGTAATTTTTGAAGAGATTAAAATGAGAAAAGACAATCCAATGATTTATGTCTTTGACAAAATTCAAAGTTGTTTATACACTGGTACTTTAGGAAGGGTTTTAACTTATGAAACCTTGAAGTCAATTAACAGAAAAAAAATACTTGAAAAATTTGAACAGATATACCAGTCAAATAATATGATTTTATGTGTTGTAGGTGATACTAATATTAATAAGATTATTGAGTTTGCTGAGAATAATTTTGGTGATAAAAAAGGTAAAGTCCCTAATTTTAAGATAGACTTAAAAAATGAATTTAAGATAGAAGAAAGAAAAGGATTGAATCAGGCTAATCTGGTTTTTGCATACAATGTTCCTCTTTCTGATGATGAAAAAAATTATGCTGCAAAAGTACTTAGTGTTTTAACAGCAGAAGGAATGTCCTCTAGGCTTTTTAGTGAGATAAGAGAAAAAAGAAACTTAGCATATGCTGTAAAAGGCAATTCTAATATAAATAAAGATTTTGCATATAATCTTATTTATATTGGAACTACTAAAGAAAATGTGGAGATTGTAAAAAAACTTATATTAGAAGAGTTTGAAAAAATATCAAAAGTCCTGACTGAAGAGGAACTTAAACAGGTTAAAGAACAAATAATAGGAAATTATCAAATTTCTATGGAGGATTCTCAATCTCAAATGGTCAATCTGCTTTTGCATGAAATAGATGGAGATGCTAAGAAATTTTATGAGTTTGGAGATAATATAAAAAAAGTAAAATTAAAAGATGTTAAAAAGTTGGCAAATAAAGTAAAAGAAAAAAAATATAGTTTTTTTGCACTTGTTCCTGAAGATTGAAATTCTGTTAAGTCATGTTAAGTAAACCCAATATCTTAACATAAAAATTTGAGTTCTATCTCTATAAATTGATGTAAGTTGTTAATGACAAAAAACCAGTGAAGTTATTAATCGCTAATAACATGAAATTAATTACTTATCTATTAACAGATAACTAAATTCTTTTCCACTTATAGTTAATTATTAAAAAACCTGCGAGTAAAACGAGCAGGTAATTATATTTGGAAAGAATGTTAAGTTTGATATTGTACTTAACAAATTAACAAAATTTATATATTCTTTATATATCTAATTATATGAAATTTGACAAAAAAACAAGAAAATTAGCAATTGGTATTAGTTTAATTTTGCTCTTATCTGTTAGTATTATTCCCGCAAGTTTTTTTTCTAGTTTTTGGAGTGTTTTTACAGGAAAAATCATCTCAGAGAGTGATTCAACTTCTGGTTATAACCCTAATGTAAATTATCATGGGTGTTATAGGACAGATAACAGTGATGTTAATAAAAAAGGAAAGCTCTGTTTATATGAAGATGTTACTAACAAAGAAGTATGTATTGAGGATTATTGCGGTAAAGGTGCAGGTAGTTTAAATCAATATGAGTGTGTTTCAGAATCAGAATTTAAGGAAAATTGGATCGGTTGTTTGTCTGGCTGTAAAAATGGAGCTTGTATCTTAAAAGATTAATTAATGTTAAGTAAAACCTAACATATTAATATCAAAAATTTATGCTACTGTTTCACATTATCTTTTTTATTAACAGTTAACATTAAATCTGCGAGTTTACGAGTAGGCAATTGTTATTGGAAATTAAAAAATTACTTGAGGAATATTTAGAGATGGTGCTAAAATTTATATTAAACTACAACAATGAAACTCTTATAAACTCTATTTCTTATTTTTTGAGATGTTTGTAGTTAAAGTCCCAGGAATTAATGGTTTAGGAAAAACAAAAGGATGCGAGAAAGCAGGAAACTTTATTATTGAATCGCTTAAAAATATATATTCTAATGAGCAAGGGAAAATACTTGAAGTTAATGATTTGGATTTAGAGGAAATTCATTTAGATAACAGAAATCTTGAATTAACTAATGACTTAATCTACAAAAATTCCCTTGAGATTTTTGAATTAAAAACAAAAACCATATTTCTTGGAGGAGATCACTCAATTAGTTATTCAATAACAAGAGCTTTTCTTGATTATGTAAAAAAGAAAAGTTCAAAAGAGCCATGCCTTATTGTCTTTGACGCTCATTCAGACTGCATGCCTCTCACTAAAAACACAGAAAAATTTCCAACACATGAAGAGTGGTTAAGGGCATTGATAGAGTATGGATTTCCTTCTGAAAACATATTATTAGTTGGTGTTAGAAATTCTTATATTGATGAAATTAAATTTTTAAATGAAAAAAAAATAAGAGTTATTAGCATGAATCAACTTTTGGAAAATCTTGAGGATACCTGCGATAGCATAATGGAGTTCTCAAATGGAAAAGAGTTGTATGTTTCGATAGATATAGATGCTATAGATCCAGCATTTGCCCAGGCTACAGGCTACCAAGAGCCAGGAGGGCTTACAAGCAGACAATTTCTTTATTTAATTCAAAGAATTAATAAAATTAAAAACCTTAAGGCAATAGACATTGTTGAGATAAATCCACAAAAAGATATTAATGGGTTAACTATTAAATTAGGTGCTAAGATTTTGAGTGAGCTGGTTTGAAATTTGTAATTAATCTAATTGCTATGTAAGTAATCTTGTTCAACTTACTTTAATTATACCAAGATTTTTGGTAAAACCACACACTAAAGTGTGGAGTAAATACAAGAACTTTTTGATTTTATTATTTTCAAAAAGATAACAGATTTAATGAAAAATTTTAGTTATAATACAAAACTTAAACATCATAAAGATTTAAATAATTTCTTTTCATTATTTCATTATGAAGAAGGTAATATGGTATTTGATAATTTCCGATATTCTTATCTTATCTTCATTTAATCTAATTGTTCCTATTTTTGCAATATTTTTAAAAGAAGGTATTTCAGGAGGGAGCATTGCGGCTGCTGGAATTGCTTCAGCTATCTTTTTAATTGTTAAATCAGCCCTACAATTACCCCTTTCACGCTATATTGATAAAAAGCGAAATAAAATCACACTTCTTTTGTTAGGAACATTGATAGTAGTAAGTGTACCATTTTTTTATGCTTTATCAAAAAATATTAATTATATCTACATTACTCAAATTATTTATGGTATTGGAGCATCAATGGCTTATCCAGCATGGTTTTCATTATTCAGCATGCATTTGGATAAAAAACACCGTGGATTTGAATGGAGTTTGTGGAGTTCAGGAGTTAATTTAGGTATGGCTTTAACAGCATATATCGGAGCAGTAATAGCTGTAAAATATAATTTTAAAACTTTGTTTTATATAGCAGGAATAGTATCTTTTATAGGTATGCTTGTTTTGCTTTTTTTAAGTAAAAAATATCTTAAAGATATAGAAGAAATTGAAGAAAAATTTGGAAAATTTTTTAAATTAAAACACACAAAAATATAAATGAGAGTATTTATTTCAATAGAACCTTCAGAGCATGTTAAATCAAAGATTTTTCACGAGTTTGAGACACTACAAAATAAAAATCTATTCAAAGGAAAATTTGTAGAAAAACAAAATCTACACCTGACTTTAAAATTTTTAGGAGAGATTTCTGAGGAAAAACTTGAAGAGATAATTAAAAAACTCAATGAAATAAAGTTTCAGAAATTTAATTGCGAGGTTGGAAAAACAGGTTTTTTTGATAATGAAAAATACATTAGAATAATATGGGTTGAATTAGCATGTGATAAACTAAAGGAGTTACAAAAACAAATCTCTGAAAAAATTCCCGAAATCCATTCAGATTTAAAGGAGTTTAATTCACATATTACAACAGCCAGAGTCAAATCTGTAATTAATAAGGAAAGATTAATAGAAGATATAAAAAAAATCCATTTAAAGGACTTAAACTTTGAAGTTAATGAGTTTCTTTTGATGAAATCAGAGCTTACAGAATTAGGTCCAATATACAGAGTTATTGAGAAGTTCAAATTAGTTTGAATAAGAAATATATAATAGAAAAGGGATTTCTTTAAAAACACTATTTTGTTTTTAATATTTTAATGAGCAATTCAAGGAAAATTACAGAAGAAGATTATAGGGAACTCATTTTTATGAAGGGAAGACTCTTTAATATAGAAAATGGGGAATTAAACCCATTCAATTATGAAATTTTAGAGTCAAAAATCGCATATCTGGAGAGAGAAGAACTGAATGTGTCAGAATTCAGGGATTTTTTAGAGCGTTATCGAATTGTGTATGATATAAGGAAACAAGACTCTATCTCTTAATCACACTAAACTATATTAGAATTTGATATTTATTCTATTAATAGAATTAGGAAAATTGTCTGGGTTACAAGTTTATGTAAGTGAATTATAAAGTTGAAAAGACCGAGTATGTTTTGGACTAACTTATAGAAAAGTATATCTGTGACAGTAAGATATTAGTGGGCATTATTTAAGACTTATCGTGCTTAATGAAACTTAAATATATTCCTCATAATAATAAATCTTTTGATTGTTAGAACACTAATCACCATAAAAAAGATTACTAACTTAATTCTTTTTCTATAATTTTAAAAATTTCTGCTTTTTTTCCAATTACTCCTTTAAGTTGTTCTTGTGAGGCATTAATTATGTTTTTTATTGATTTAAATTCTTCCAGAAGTTTTTTTGCTGTCTTAGGTCCTATACCTGGGAAACTCTCGATAATAAACTGAATCTGCTCTTTTTTGTTTAGGGATTTTTTTGTAATATTTAATGGAAGCTCTTTTTCTTTTCTTTTTGATAGAATAAGTATGAATTTTGCTGTGTCTTCGTAGTTTTTTGTAAATAATATAGGGATTTTGTGTTTTAATAATATCGAAATCAAAAAACCCCGAATAGAGTTTGGATGAATTCCAGTATTATTGTGTTCATTATAAAGTTCTTGCTCATCTACTCCCTCAATTATTAATAATTTATTTGGATATTGCTGCAATTCCTCGAGCTGACTTAATAAACGCCTATTTATCATTGAAGAGATGAAGTCAGAGACTGTTTTTCTTTCTATAGCAATATCATTTACTATATAATCTGCAACTTTTAATTCTTTTAATTCTACATCTAATCCAAGGTTTATTAACTCTGAAACAACCATGGAGTTTTTTTCTCTGTAATCTCCTATTATTTTTAATTTTTCTGTCTCTTTTTTTATTTTATGGAGTTTTTTTGAAAAGATATTAAAAATTGTTTTTTGTGTCATTTTAATTTTTTCTGCTGTTCTGATTTATCACCTTTATTCAAATTTTCTTTATTGCTTAAATTTTGATTATTTAAATCCTTTCTGATTGAATCAATTGCAGAATGCATTTTCTTTTCTCTGCTTCTTGAAACATAATAATACGCCTCATCTCTTGTTTTTTTTGTTATAAGCATTATTAATTTTCCTTTAATCAGCCTTGCTGTTCTTCCAGCCCTCTGGATTTTTCTTATCTCAGAAGGAATTGGCTCATAAAATATAACTGTATTTACTTCTGGGATATCCAAGCCCTCTTCACCTATACTATTATGCAGACAGAAAAGCCCGGTTCCGCCAATAAAGTTTTCGGTATCCATTACAGATAAATCATAAACAAATTTCGGTCTTTCAATCCTTTCTATTTTTTTAATATAGTCAAAACAAATATCAGAATTCCATTTCCCATTTTTTCTACATTTTAAGTGTGAAATCGAGGGAGAGTAATAATTTTTGTATTTTCTATAAATCTTATCTGAATTTATAGCAGACGGGATTAAAGAGTAATAAGAATGCCCCATTTTATCATTTTTATCCTTAATTTTTGCAAATGGAAGAGATTCATAGATGTATATTCTGTAAATATTTTTTTGTTTATAGAGTGTTATCTTTTTTACACCTAGCATCCTTAATAACAAAACAAGTCCAGTTACGAGTTTTCTACTCACAGTTGTTAAAGTTATCCTGTCTTTACCAAGATAACCGTCTCCTAAAAAATAAGATTTCAGAAACTCCCATTTGACCTGACTTGGCGAGGTAAATATAATTTCTGGAACCTCTTTATTATATGCTCCAACTCCTGCTTTTAGTATATCTTTTATTAAATAATATGCTACTTGTGAATCTATTACAATTCCCCCCCAATTTCTTCTAATCTTTAATTTCAATCCATTTTTTATTGATTCTTCCATCATTTGTTGTATTTTCTTATTCCTTGCTGCTAAAAAAACACCCGAGGTAGATTTTGTTTTTCTTGTTGATTCCTCTGAAACATAAAATCCTAAAAATCTTGCTAGAGATTTGTTAATTTCTAGAAATCTTGGAAATCTGGTTTTTCCATAATAAATATTTAAATTTTGTTCAAAAAACTCATTAAATTCTTTTAGATTATTTTGGTTATCTGAAAATCTGAATCTATACTTGCCTTTATGGTACTTAACATTTTTAAAAAACCACTCTAAAAACTTTAAATAGATTCTACCTTTTTCTGTTACTCTTGATAAATTTTTGTAATTTTTGGATGTTCTTCTTTGAGTTATAAACCCTTGTTTTTTAAGTCTTTTAAGACAATCCATTGTGACAGAATAATCTCTTTTTGCTTCTTTTGAGAGGTGGATTATACTAATCTCTTTTTCTTTTAATTTTAATAATATACTAAAATTTGTTTTTAGAATTCTTATTTTTGCTTGCGTCAATCCTTGGACGCTTCCAAATAAATTTTTTAGTTTTTCCTTTGAACAATTTTCATATACTTCTTGGATTATATCTATTTTTTTATTCTGTTCTACATTTGGGCAGTTTAGTGAAAAGGACACAAACTTTTTTTCTTCAGGAATTGAAGGGACAAATTTATCTTCTTTATTAAAACTGAATAAACTATGATTTTCTGTTATAAAACAATCAAAACCAGAATTTAATTTTACTTTAACTGTCTCATTTTGGGTTGGGTGTCTGTGTATATGAGTTATTGTTTTAAACAATACCTTATTTCCATCGCTTGTCAATGCTTCCCACCTTTCAATTTTTTTGGAAACTGTCTTATTAGGATTTTCTTTTTTGATAAAAGTGTCTACAAATTCCCCAATTTTTTTAATAACAATCCTGTTACCCTTTTTTAGCACTATATATTCGTCTGGATGAATAGAAGTTGCACATAAAACATTGATTTTTCCGTCAGAAAACTCATTTATTATCTGCTTTTGCTCTTTTTGGCTTAATCCAATCCCTGCCTTTTTTGCCTGCCCAATAAAAACCTTTGCACTTGTATCTTTTATTTTATTCAGGTTTTTTGAAATAATCGAAGCTGTTTCTCTAAATTGAGTGAATACAATTATTTTTGTCTTAGGGTTTTTTGCTTTTTCTATTTCAATTATTTCAATTAATTTTCCAAGTTTTGGATGTTCTTTATTTTTTGACAATAATTCATTTGCTTGGCTGTAGGCGTAATTGAATTCTGGTTTATTCACTAATCTTACAACTCCTTTGCTTTGTTTTTTTGCTGCCTGATTTAATAATCCGCTTAAATAAGTGTGAAAGCTTTGAAGAGTTTGCGTTTCTAAAAGTTCTAGTGAATGCTGGATTTTTACTGCCTGTGCGCATGCACTTGCCCCAAGCATATAATTAAAATTCCTATTACCTCTTGCAATAGTTGCGCTAATCTTTTTTTGAAGATTAATCAGGTTTATTTTTGAAGGATATTCAAAGAGAATCCGCCTTTTTTTCAATTCCTCGACGTATTTGTTGAATATCACTAAAAGGGCTTGCCTAATTTCTTCTAATTCTGCTGGAAAATCAATCATTATTTTTTCAAATTTTAATTCTTGCAGGTATTCTTTTACATCATCACTTTCCCGTGTTCTTAATTCAACTGCTTCAACAGAAAGATTTCTGCAAATTTCTTTAATTTTAGAAGGTGTGCTTCCTGGTGATGCTGTTAATCCTATAATCCGCGGGTGTTGCGCCTGTTTTTGATATTCTTGAGCTATGTAATTATAATCATAATTTTTAAGACACTTATGAGCTTCATCTTCAATCAACAGACAAACTTCTTTTAAATCATAAAGATTGTTTTTTAAATCATTAGCAACGCATTGTGGAGTTGAGAAAACTATATCAGATGTTTGCCATATTTTTTTTCTTTTTTCTGCCTTAACCATCCCTGTAAATAACTGCATATCTCCAAATAATTCAGGAAGATGCTTTTTGAAGTAGTTTATGTGTTGTTCTGCGAGTGGTTTTGTTGGTGCGAGAAAAACAACTCTCTCTCCTGGAAATTTAGTCATCCTGCCTATTGTTAACATTAGTGCAATTAATGTCTTTCCTATTCCTGTTGGAAGCACAACCAAGCAGTTTTTCTCGCTACAGGTTTCAAAGATTTTTTGTTGATATTCACGAGGTTTTATATTCTTTAGAAATTTTTCTAGCATAAGCTGATAAAATATAAGAGATATAAATAGTTTTAGTCAATCAGGACACCCATTAATATTTAAAAATTTGGTTATTATTGTTAAATCAAGTTGCAAGCTTAACCTATTTCTAGGATATAAGTTAAGAATTTTTGAGTTAATAACAACAATTAGCTGCTCATTATTTCGTAGATTTAATTGTTAACTATTAATAAAAAGATAATCTATAAGTGCATAAATTTTTATCTTAAGATTTATGGTTTATTTAATTTACCAACTAAATTTTATTGTTAATTAAATAATTGTAAGTCCTTACTAATTGTTCAGTATATAAAATCATCATATTTTTTGATATCAATAAATTTTTTTACAAGTTTTAAACAACCAAAATCACAAACAACAGTCCAATTAGTGTTAATGCAGCCAAAAAACTCCAGAGAACAATACTTCCAAAAAATATTTTATTGCCGTCTAAATCAGACAATGGAATTATATTGTAAAAAGCATAATATACATTCAGTTTTGCAAAAGTAGAAAAACCTATCAAATACCCTGTGACTGCAAAAATAAGATTTGCAAAAATACCCGCAGCTGCAATAAGCGCAATATGGTATTCAGTCATTTCTGAAAAAGTATATAATCCGTGCCTTTTTGCTGCCTTGTAAATTTTAGCTTTTACGTCAAAAACAAGAGAAGCAAACCAGTTTATATATCCAAAAGAAAAAGCAGTTGTTATTATCGGCAAGAATATCCCTGCTAAAAATGGTTTTTTAAAGTATCTATTGGGCTTAAATCCATATCTTTTTATCTCCCATAATTTTAATTCTATCTCTGAATCAAGGTAAAAACCAACTATCTTTTTTGGAGTTATGTTTACTATGATAACAAAGAATATTGCAAGGAGTGTATAAATAAAAATATTAAGAGTTTTTACTAAACTGATTGTAGCTGCTAAAATCAAAGCCGTTATAATTATGGAAATAATCTCTTTTCCGTTTAACATGTTTTATTAAGGTTTAGATTTTTTATAAAGTTTGTTATATTGCATTATGGAAAACTATTTAAATATGATATTACCTTTTTTATAATGCGAATTAAGAAAATATCAGAAACTCTCGGAACAAAGGTTTATACAGATTCTGGAGAGTATTTTGGAGAGATTGAAGAGGCTAATCTTCAGGAAAACAAGATAGATGGTTGGAGAATAAAAGTAGGTGGAAGCATAATGTCTTTGATTGGTGGAGCAAGAGGAGTGATAATCCCACATAATTTTGTAAAAGCTATCAGTGATGTTTTTATAATCAATAAAGGTGCTTTACCAAGTCAGGAATCTGTAATTGATGAAGTTCCAGAAGAATTAATATAAAAATCAAAAGATGGTAGAAGAAATATTTTTTCAGAATTGGATTTTTACAAAATTTATCTTTCCTTTTGTTTTAATCTGGACTATTGTTTTTGCTCTTTTAGGGAAGACAAAACTTCTAGGGGAAAACAGACAAGTTGATTCAATTGTCGCTTTTTTTATTGCCTTTATCTTTGTTGTTGCTCTGAAACCAAAGGAAATAGTGAATAATTTGATTTTGTTCTTGACAGTTGCCCTTATAGTCATGTTTGTAATATTATTGCTTTGGGGATTTGTTTCTGGAAGCAAAGAAGTAAGTATTGGAAGCAAAGGGTTGAAATGGGTTATTGGAATTGTTATAGTTATTGCAGTTATTATAGCATTTCTTTGGGCATCAGGCATACACAATAATGTGTTAAATCTTTTATTCAAGAGTAACTGGAGTAATACTTTCTGGACAAATGCTATTTTTATTGTTGTTATTGCAATTGCTCTTGCACTTGCTCTTAGGAAGTCTGGGTAAATTTTTAGTAAAGGAGCGAAGTAAAAATGAGTATTAATATTTTTATGTTAAGTAATCTCAATATCTAAACATAAAAGTTTATGCTTCTATTATTGTAAATTGATATAAATTATTGATGATAAAAAACCTATAGAGTTCTTAACTGCTAATACTACAATGAGATTGATTGCTCATCAATTAATAGATAACTGAATTCTTTTTTATATTAATTGTTAACTATTAATAAAATCTGCAAAGTAGTGAGCGGCTAACTATTGTTAATTAATCATCTTTAAAGTGATTTTTTTGGATATTAGGCTTGATATTATATTTAACACTTTAGAAACATATTTAAATAATATTTCTTAAGATATATTATGTTTAAGATTGTAAATGAGGTTGTACTTGCATCATATTCTTATTTTGAAGGAGGCCCTATTGGAGACATGCTTTCTTTATGGCAGCAGTATGGTTTTTTCAGTTATCTCTTGCCTTTTTTATTAATTTTTGCATTGATTTTTGGGATATTGAATCAAATACATCTTTTCAGAGAAAATAAAGCAATTAACGGAATTATTGCTTTAGTTGTAGGACTTCTTGCTTTGCAGTATCCTCTTGTTCCTCAATTTTTTTCAGAGATTTTTCCAAGAATGGGAGTTGGGCTCTCTATTATTTTAGTTTTGCTGATTTTAGCAGGAATGTTTGTTGATCCTGAAAAAGCAGGAATTATGACCACTTTAATGATAATAGGAGTAATTATTACAATAATCATTTTAATACAGACAGCAGGAGCTGTTGGGTGGTCTTCTGGTTGGTGGTGGCAGGAAAACTGGCCAATGGTTGCAGGAGTTGTTTTTATATTAATTGTTATTGCAATTATTGTTGGTGGTTCCTCAAAAAGAACAGATACAGGTTACACTCCATTTTGGATGAGATTACCTCCAAAATAAATTTTTCAGGTGTTAAAACAATTATATTGCAAATCAAAGACATTTTACTTATTAATTAGATCTTACTTATTTTTGACAGATGGTTTTTCATATATTAATTATTACATTTTTGTTTGTATATTAATTGATTACTGAATGACTTTAGAGTGAGACAAAATTATTAAATCTAACTCTTTAAAAAATCTGCAATGTTACGATTTGGAAATAATGCTAAGTTTAATATTGAATTTAACAATATCAAACTAATTATTTTTGAGCTATTTATTTTTAGAATGCCTTCCTGAACTGCTTGACTTTGAAGACATTATTTTTCTGAAAGAATCCTGAACCATTGATAGTTCATTTTGTGCATTCTCTAAACCCTTTCCATAAGAACCCACTTTTTCAAGTATAGTTATTTGCAGTTTGTCAATTATTGTTTCAATCCTTTTTAATCTTTCTGATATAATTTCTATTTTTGTTTGTGCTAGAGTTTTGAATTCTTCTATACTATCTATTTTTTTTTGTATTTCTTTTATTTTTTCAGAAAAAACCTGTTCAGCTATTTCTATTGTAGTGTCAGAATCAGTGCTTTCTATCATTCCATGTTGATATGCAGTATTTTGATATGAATATTCAGGATAAGTTTCTGGTTGATAATATTCTTGTTGAGCTGGTTGAGGGACATATTCTTGTTGAGTTTGTTCAGGAGCAGCATAAAAATCTTCTTTAGGAATATTAGATGTTTCTCTGATTTGTGGAGTATATATTCCTTTAGGAGGAGTTTCATAACTATATCCTCCTGCAGAGGGCTCTTCTTCTCCAGCAACAGCTTCTTTTATCTGAGCTTGACTTAGTGCATTATTTATCTCTTTTGGAGAAACTCCTTGTTCCCTTAATTTATCTACAATTTCATTTTCAGAAATTCCTTGATTCTTCATCTGTGTTACCTGATCTAAAACACCCATTTTTATTTTTTTTAAAATTTTTTACATAGGCTGAAACATCCTTGCCTGTTTTCTTAATATATCCAAATCTTCTTTTCTTGCAAATTCTGAAAATTCACCTGAGATTGTTTCTGTAAATGAGATTAATCTTTCCATTTGCTGTTTTATTATCTCAATTTCTTTTTTAAGTTGTAAAATGCTATCATTATATTTTTCTTTTGTTTCTATAAGATTTTGTCCTATTAAAAGAAGCCTGTCTTTTAGAATTCTTTGTTTTTCCTCAATATCTCTTACTTTAATCATCATATCATTTATTATCTGATTTGTGTAAACATCGTAATCATACTGTTCTCTATCCATTAAAAAATAAAGCTAAAAGGGTTTAAATTTGTTGTGTTCTTTATAATGCAACAATACTGATAAATCTGAAATAGAACATAAAATTATGTCATTAACTAAATCTGGTGAATGCGAAGCCTTATTACATTATACAGAAGGAATACAAACTCTTTCTAGGCAGATTATTAAAACTAAAAAATGTACACTTGACGCACCTTATCAATGTGCAGGATGCGGTAAGAATTTTTGTGCATATCATGTTGTTACAGACACAAAACCTCACTCTTCTTTGGATATCAATAAAAAAGATACAGATTTATATTGCAAGAATTGTCATCCGATGAAGATATGAAAGATTGTCTGGAAATGATTTTAATTAAATAAGTTTTGCATACAAAAATATTTTAAACTGCATATACCTTTTTTAATCATGCAATTTAGAGAAGGAACCCCTTTATATTCTTCAGAAGTTCAGAGAGAAGGAGGAGAAGATATACTGTTTGTTAATTACTTTGGAGCTCCTTTTGTTCCAAGTCTTTCAGATTATCCTATGGTTATGGATAAAACAATTGATGCATTGGTAGAAAATCCAAATGTTTCAAGAATAGTTTTTGTTCAACAAAAAAACTATAATTATGATTTTAAAGAGACTTCTATGCTGTTAGATATCGCTCACCTGTATGTTTATCTTTTAAAACAAGAAAGGATTTTATCACAGGAGAAATTAATCAGTAAAGTAGAAGGTTTTTTTGTTCAAAGATATAATGATATTTTCTCTTTTTTGATTATGCTTAAAAAAGATCCTATTGCATCTTATTATGAACTTAAAAGACTTATTGTTGAGGCAAGAATTTTTTTATCTAATCTTGATTCTTCTTCTAAAACAGACCAGTCAAACTACATAAGTTTTTTAGAGAGAATTTTTAATTTACTAGAGAACACCAAAATAATACAATCAGTTCTACCTTACTTGGAAAACTATAAAAAAGGAGAAAGAGAAATTTATCACAGAGTTTTTAGGCCAGATGTTATTCCAAATTTTACTTTTACAAGGCTTGTTTCAGATCTACCTATAGATTCTGAAATAATTGATCAATACAAAATTTTTAATCCTGGTGAGGATTATGACACCTCTCTTGTTACTATCTTAAAAATGAAAAATGAGTCAAAACTAATTTATCATCTAGTTCCTCCTGAAAATTCATTGAAAGAGGAACACAATATGTTGCTCAATTTAGCCAAAGGAGTTTTAATTGAGCATCAGCCAAAGGCAGAGGAGTTTACAGACATTGAAAGAACAAGACAGGTTTTTTTTAATATATCAAGAGATTTACTTCAGGATTTATCAAGCGCCAAAGGAATTAAACTTAATTATGATGAGCTGAACAAACTTTCTACTATTCTTGTAAGGCATACAATTGGCTTTGGTTTAATTGAAGTTTTGCTTCAAGATAAAAAAATCCAGGATATTGTTTTAAATGCTCCAATTCCTATGACAAATATTTTTTTGAGACATCAGGATTATGACGAATGTTCAACAAATATTCTACCAAGTCAAGAGGATGTTGATTCATGGGCTGCAAAATTCAGGATGATTTCTGGAAGGCCTTTAGATGAGGCAAATCCAATATTAGATACTCAGTTAGAAATAGGAAAATTACGAGCGAGAATAGCAATAATCCAAACTCCATTATCTCCTGATGGTTTAGCATATGCAATAAGGCGTCATCGTGAAGAACCATGGACTCTTTCTTTATTTGTTCAGAACAAAATGTTAAATCCTTTTGCTGCAGGCTTATTGAGTTTTTTAATTGATGGCTCAAGAACCTTGCTGATTGCAGGAACTAGGAGTTCTGGAAAAACATCTTTGTTAGGAAGTTTAATGTTAGAGATAATACCTAAATTCAGAATTATAGTTATTGAAGACTCTCTGGAATTGCCTGTTGAGTCTTTAAGAAAATTGAATTATGATATATTAAGAATGAAAGTGCGCTCTGCTCTGCTAAAAACAACCACAGAGGTTTCAGCAGACGACGGAATAAGAACAAGTTTAAGACTTGGTGACAGTTGTTTAATAATTGGAGAAGTAAGGAGTGTTGAAGCCAAAGCTCTTTATGAGGCTATGAGAATTGGTGCTCTTGCTAATGTTGTTGCTGGAACTATTCACGGCGCAAGCCCTTATGGTGTTTTTGACAGAGTTGTAAATGATTTAGAAGTGCCTGCAACAAGCTTTAAGGCAACAGATATTATAGGAATTTGTAATCCTATAAAATCTCCTGATGGGTTACATTCTTGGAGAAGATTTGTTCAGTTGTCAGAAATCAGAAAACACTGGACTAAAGACCCTGAAGAAGAAAAAGGATTTGTTGATTTGCTTAAATATAATGTAGAAAAAGATGAATTAGAACCAAGCGATGATTTGATTAATGGCGAGAGTGAGATTATTAAGAGCATAGCCTCTAATGTAAAAGGATGGGCTGGAAACTGGGACGCTGTTTATGATAACATATTATTAAGGGCAAAAATAAAAGAGGAAATAGTCAATCTTGCAAAAAAAACAAAAAATGAAAAAATTCTTGAGGCAGAATTCAATACCTTTTCAAATCACATGTTTCACAAGATTTCAGATGAGATTAGAGCAGAGATTGGGTTGCCATTAAGCGATAGAGTTTTTCCTGAATGGCAAAAATGGCTAAACTCTGAGTTGAAGAAGAAAAGGGTTTGATTCAAACAACTTTGAATGCAAGAGTAATGTTTGTGTTTCTAATGAATGCATTAGTGAAGGATTAATTAAGAAAATACTTAACTGATTTAAGAAATTGTTTAGATCTGAGTGAGCTAATTATTAACTATTAAACCATCAATTCAAATTCTTTTAAAGTTTTATTCATTTCTTTTTCCATTATTTTGAATTTTTTATCATTAAGAAAAGTTTTGCTTTCAAGCTCTGCTTTTAGTTTCTTTTTAAGCATCTCTTTAATTTTAATTTTGTCATGATAGCTCCAATTTTCTCTAATTGTAACTTTTCGTGATTCATTAAATAGAACTTCAGCATCTTTTGCATATTTTTGTGCGTAAATTTCATCTTCATTAACAATGCTTCCGATTTTGTGCCTTAATGCAACAACCAACAAATTTACTAATTTTTGAAAATTTTTTGCCTTACTCATTTTTTCTCATTCATAATTTTTTCTATTTTATTTAACTCTTTTTTTATTTCTTCTTTTACAAATGTTAGGATTTTTTTGTCAACATTTTCGTTATTTTTTAGAAAAGAATAATTTTTTCCTAAAATTTTCTTAATTTCCTGGTTTATTAATATAGGATCTAAATTCTGCATTTCTAAAAATTTTCTTATAGTTATAAGCCTTCTTAAACTATCAAAATACACTTTTCCATTAGAAAACCCAATTTTAAATAAGTCCTTAGGCATCATCAACAAAAAATCAATATGTTTTTTTTCTATCTCTATTTTTTCATCAAGAGAGAACTCTTTATTTGAAACAAAATAATAAAACATGCTTCTTGTAAGGGGGCATATTTTAATGAGTTTTTCAATTTTTTTCCCAGGAATAACAATAATATGAAAATTCAGCTGTATTTTTTCTGAAAGATAAGCATAGGCTTCATTTTCAATTTCTTTTTTATCAGATATTAAGATAATGTCTATATCATTATACTTGATTTTTTCTGTTAAAAAAGAGCCAACAATAAAAACCTGTCTTATTTCTTTAAATTTTTCAAGTAGAGAAAATACTTGTTTTATTAGATTTTTTTTAAAATCTGAAGTTTTATGAAGGTTTTTTAAATTATCAGAATAGTACAATTTTTCTTTTTTTTCCAATAATTTTACTTCAACCAAATCTCCATCTTCAAATATTCCCCGCATTTCTTTAGGAATGTAAATCTGGTTAAATTTACTTCCTTTTGATACTTTATGCTGAAAGTTTGCTAATATCATATACGTATTAAGTACGTACTATTTATAAACATTTCTGTTTTTATGCTCTGTCCGAAATGGACTTTTTAGGAAATAATTTAGTTCTTTTAATCATCTTAAAAAGGTAAATCACCCTCCAAAATGTGTTAACTCCAGACCAAGCATTTTTTTTAAAAAGGTTTATTAACTTGTTTTTTAATTATTAATATAAAAGAGAGTGTGAATATGGTGATTTGGATAAATTACGCTTTAGGAATTGAAGTATTTGCAATAGTATTAATGATATATGGTTTACTCTCGTTTCATAATGTACTTAAAGGACTTCATCAGACAGTTAGTTATTCTCTTTATTTTATATTAGCAGCTCTCGCATTGCAAATTATTCAAGGGGCTACAATAATCATTTTATTATTTAATAAAGCGGGGTATGATAATCCTTTGTGGGTAATCTATCCCTCTCTTGCTTTGTTAGGAGCATATTTATTAACATTAGGCTCAAAGAGATTTCTTTTAGCATTAGAAGGTAAACAGTAAGAACTTATTTGCATTCTTTTTTAATTTAAATAGTATTAAAATAAGGGGTTAAAAATAAGCAAGATAAAATACTACTCATTAATTCGCAGATTTTTTTATTAATTAACATCAATAAGATGATGTCGTTAAATTTTCTTAACTATAGATTTAATTATTAAAGTAAATAGCGTTATTTGAATATGGAAGAATGCTAAATTTGGACTTAACATTCTCCAAACATTTATTAATTAATTTTTCCTTTTATTTTTGTTAAAAAGGAGTGGTAAAATGCCAGTATCAAATCCAAGAAAACTCAATATTGATGATATTCTAAGAAAGTATGGAAGTAAGATAGAGAAGCAGATTGAGAGTTCTAATATAAAAAATGTCAATTATAGCAGAGAGTATATTAAATTTAAAGATGAAATCTCTCCTGAACTAATTAGATATGAAAAATGGTGCAGAAGTCTTGGAAGTTTTATAAAATTAAAGGTTTCGAAAAAAGATGAAGAAAAAATAAGAAAAAATATTGAGATAGCACATCTTAACATAGAATCATGGCAGGCTGTAACTTTAAGTGTAATGTCTTTTATCGGTGTGTTTATTTTGGGATTGTTTATTTCTCTTGCAGTTGCTTTGATAAAACCAAGTGAGGAAAAAAGCATAATCGGAGCAGCTCTTTCTAATTTTCCATTTTTGTTTTTCTTTTTAATGATTATTCTTTCTTTATTTTTATTTTATTTTATCAATGATTATCCTAAAAGGCTTGCTAATAAATGGCGCTTGAAGGCAAGCAGTCAGATGGTTCCTGCTATTTTGTATATTGTAGTTTATATGAGACACACTCCTAATTTAGAAAAAGCAATTGCTTTTGCTTCAGAACATTTACAATATCCGCTTGCTCTTGATTTCAAGAAAGTTTTTTATAATGTTGAAATTGGGAAATTTTCAACAATTAAAGAAAGCCTTGGTAATTATCTTGAGAATTGGAGGGATTATTCTATAGAGTTTGTAGAGAGTTTTCATTTAATTGAGAGCAGTTTGTTTGAGCCAGATGAGAGCAGAAGAATCGTAACTTTGGAAAAAGCTCTTCAAGTTGTTTTAGATGGAGTTTATGACAGGATGTTGCGCTTTACCCATGATGTTAGAAGCCCTTTGACTAATGTTTATATGTTAGGGGTTGTTTTGCCAACTTTAGGACTGGCTTTACTGCCTTTAGCATCTGCAATGCTTGGAGGCATGGTTAAATGGGCTCATGTTTTTGTTTTATTCAACTTAATAATTCCTTTTTTTGTTTTTTATCTTACTGACAAAATTATGATGTTAAGGCCTGGTGGCTATGGTGAGACTAGTTTGTTAGAGAGAAATCCGTTATATTATAAATATAAAACTAACACTTATTTTACCGCATTTTTAATCTGTCTGCCTTTTTTTGTATTAGGATTTTTGCCTTTAATTTTTCAATATACACCTATACCTGACTTGCTTGGGTTGCAAAAAGATTATAGTTTCTCAGAATTAGGTTTTGGAGATTCAGCTGTTAAGGTTTTTGATTTCAAAGATACAGGAACAGGAATAGCAGGGCCTTTTGGTGCTGGTGCATTGTTTTTGAGCATGTTTATTCCACTTAGTATAGCTTTGTTTTTTTCAATATCTTATAAGAGAAAAACCAAAGAACTGATTGTTGAAAGAGAAAGAACAAAACAGCTTGAGAGAGAGTTTAATAATTCATTATTTCAGATAGGGAACAGAATGGGTAATGGTATGCCTCCAGAATTAGTATTTGGAAAAGTGGCTGAGGGTTCAAGAGGATTAATGACAGAAGATTTTTTCAGAAGAGTAAATTATAATATAGCGCAAATGGGAATGGGTGTTGAAAAAGCAATTTTTGATGAAAAAAGAGGAGCAATAATTTATTATCCTTCTGATTTAATTGCCACAAGCATGAAAGTTTTAATTGAATCAAGCAAAAAAGGATTGAAGATTGCTGCAGTAAGTTTGATGAGCATTTCAGAATATGTGAAAAACATTCAGAAAATAACCGATAGGCTTAGGGATATGCTTGCTGAAATTATTTCTGACATGAAAAGTAATATGACTTTTCTTGCACCTTTGCTTTCAGGAATTGTTGTTGGCTTGGCTTTGATGATTACATCTATCTTAAACAAGTTAGAAGGAATTTCAGATTTAGGGGGAGCAGAAGTAGCAGGGTTTGGAAATTTAGGCTCAATAACAAGCTTATTTAATGTGATAAATATGATTCCTCCTTATTATTTGCAGATTGTAATAGGAATTTACATTATACAGATAATATTTATTTTGACAAGCACTTTAGTTGCAGTTGATTCTGGAGAAGACAAGCTTGAGAAAACAAACAAAACAGGATTAAATCTAAGAAGAGGAATTTTGCTTTATTTTATTACAGGGGTTTTGGCAAGTCTGACCTTGTTTATTCTGGCAAGTGTTGTAATTGGAGGAATGGGTTAGAAAAGTTTGTAATACAGAGAGTTTTTTATATTAATTAATAGAAAATCTAGGTATAATTATTGTAATAAAGATTATTTGTATTATATCATTTTATCTTAATTTTTATTAATAGTTATTCTGTTGAACTAGTAATTTTTATCACTAATTATTTACCTATTTGAGCGTTTTTTTATATTCATTTATATTACTAACAGTATTTTTATTATTAATAACTACCTATTAATATGCGAGCGATAGCGAGCGTGTAATTGTCTAATTATCTATCTAAACATTTATTAACATATTTTTCTTTTTAATAAATATGAAAAAAAGAGGCTTTTTTAGAGGAAAAAAAGGAATTGAAACAGAAATGCTTGGGTGGTGGATTATTGCAATAGTTGTTCTTGTAATAATGATTGCAGGATATATAATTCTCAAAGGAAAAGGAATTGATGCTATTGAATACATAAAAAATTTATTCAGATTTGGAAATCCTTAAAATGCTAAAAAAAAGGTCTAATAAAGGACTAATTGCTACAGATAAATTAATTGTTACTATTATAGTTATTTTGGTTGTTGTAAGTGTTTTAATTTTTATTTTCAAAGCAGATGTTTTAAGGTATTTGAGAAATCTTCCAGTATTTGTTTTTTTTAATAATGGAAGTAGTAATGGTAATAGTGGTATTATTCCAGAGAATTGCGAGAAGATTGCAGATATAGGAAAGCCTGAAGGAGGAGAGAGGTTTATTTTTGTAAGTAATGAAAAAACAAAATTATACTGGGATATTGATAATAAAAAAATCATGCTTTATCAATCTCTTGGAATTGACATGTTTAGTGAGGATATTGAAGTAGGAATAATTGAAAACGAGCAAATAAAAATTGAAGATGTTTTTCTTAATGAAAATTCAAAATCATATAATGAATACAAAGAGAAAGGACTGCCTGATGTTGAAATACTGAAAATCCTAAATGGGAGCCAGTATGCTAGCGGAGATTTTTTGTGTAAGGTGAAAGAAATCAAAATTTCTCCAACAGATATAACAGAAGAAGATTTAACAAGAATAATGGAGTATTACAAAGTTAATAAAATAAAGAATTTTCAGGAAATTAATTTAAACTGCGATTGCGGAGTTAACTGTAAAAATTATGCAAATTCAATAATAACATATTCTCAACAGAATAATATAAACAACCCTTTACTTATTCTTGCTATGATGATACAAGAATCTAAATGTGAGTCAAATGCATTTTCTGGTAGCTCTGTTGGATTAATGCAGATATATTTAGGTCATTGTGATAATTATGTTGAGTTGATTGATGATAAAACTAAATGTAAGAATCAACTTATTAGCGATACTAATTTAAATATAAATATTGGAGCAAGAATTCTTAAAGATATGTATAATCAATGGGGAAATAAAAACACAAGATTCAGCAATGCCTGTTCTGCCCCTTATAAAAGCAAATATTATACTGGATGGGATGCTGCATTGAGAGGTTATAATGGTTGGGGGTGTGGATTAGATGAAAATGGAAATAAACTGATTAAACAGGATTATTATGTTGATAATGTAAATACAATCTATGAAACATTAAAAAAAAGAGTTTCTTCTTGAAATGAAAAATATAATTAAGAATAAAAAAGCAGAGCTGACAACAACAGAAATTGTAAAGATAATATTAGCTGTAATTGGAATATCCATTTTGATTTATCTTGCTGTTGGTTTGTATGGAATTTTTATTAATAAAGGCAATGATGTTGAGCAGGCAAAAGCAAGTCTTGACAATCTTTATTCAGGCATAAATAAAATTGAGAGTGGAGAAAAAATAAGTGTTGAAATTTTAATTGAATCCCCTAACAATTGGTGGGTGATTGCATGGCCTTATCAAAGTGAAAAAGAAAAACCAACTCAATGCAAAAAGGATTATTGCATTTGTATATGTCCAGATGATTCTTTAGAAAGGTGTAATAAAGAAGAAATTTGCAAGGATGTTTCAAAACCAATATACACAATTGATGAAACTGTTACATTTAAGGAAACACCTTTAATAATTGATGGTGTTATAAATTTAAATATATCATTAGAAGAGGAGCAATTTGTTGTAAGAAAAATTGAAAAATGAAGATAAAAAAATTATTCAACAATAAAAAAGCAGAGATTGAAGAAATTGTAAAAACAATATTATGGATTGTTTTTTTTGTTATGCTTACTATAGGAGTTTATTATTTAATTAAAAATTTGATTGCATGAAATGGAAAATGTTAAAAGAAATAAGTAACTTAAATATTAATAGTAGAAGAGTAGTTAAATGTATAAAAATAAGTAAAGTGATTAGTGCTCGATATTATTTATATAATTCTTACCCAAAATCTTCTTATATTAATAGCAGTTCTCTAACAAAATTAAATTTAGTAAAAAGTTATATTTAATATTATGAAAAAACAAATTTTGGAAAACAAAAAAGCAGAAATGTCATCATCAATGTTAGTAACAATTATTCTCTTAGTAATTGGTTTTGGACTTATCCTTATTGTTTATTACCAGCTTAATGGAATCCAGGAAGTTGACAGGCAAGTTTGCCATCAGTCTGTTGTTTTAAGAGGGACACTTCCTGATACTCTTGACTTAAAAGATCTTCCATCATTAAAATGCAAAACAAGAAAAATATGCATCAGTGATAAAATGTTTGGAAAAGGAGATTGTGAAAATGAACTGGGAAAAGAGTATGATACTTTAAAAATAAGCAAGGAGAAAGAAAAAGCAGAACAAGACATTAAAAAAATCTTTGCAGATGAATTAGCTGACTGTTGGGCAATGATGGGAGAGGGAAAAATACAGGTTTTTAAGAGAGAAGGTCTTCCTCCAAAAGATTTGTGTGTTATATGTTCAAGAATTAATTTTGATAAAAATGTTGATGTTAGTGAAGTAAGTGGTTTGTCAGAGTATTTAATTAAAAAAAGGGTTCCAAATAAAGATATGTCATATTTTCAGTTTTTAACTAATTCAAAAACATTAGATTACTCTTTTTCTTCATCTGAAATTGATAAATTAGACACAAAAGAAAAAGCAATCATTTTTACTGAATTTTATGAAACTAAATATACTCAAATGCTATTAATGATACCTGTAGGAGTATTATCTTTGAAATTAACCTTTGTTGCCGGACCTTTAATAGGGGGTGTATTTTTTTTAGCTGGAGGGAAAATTGTTGAGAATGTTGCTAAGTCAGTAACAGGTGACCCAGATTATTTCAGTAGCATTTACATAGCTGATTATGATGCTAATAATATCACTAAATTAGGATGCGATGTCATTAAAAGCATTCCTTAGTTAAATTTATAACATTCCTAATTCTTTATAATTTATGATTAAAAGAGGAAAGTATTTTGTAATATTTAAAAATAAAAGAGCAGACAGCCTTATTTTTCCAATAGTGATTTTTATAGTATTGAATTTGGTTTTTTTTGGTATTCTTTTGATATTTGTTTACAAATCTTCAACAGGAGTTCTTGTTTATGAGCAAGTTTATGCAAAACAAATTGCTTTGATGATTGATAGTGCAAAACCTTCATCTGAAATTATAATTGATTTTAAAAAAGGAATTGAAGTTGCAGAAGGTAATAAGATAATTTCAAAAGAAAATCTAGTTAAAATAAAAGATGGCAAATTAACAGTTAAACTTTCCACAGGCAAAGGTTATAGCTACAATTATTTTTCTGATTATGACATGAACTCTTATTTTAATGAAGATAAATTAGTTATAATCATAGATGAAAAGGAGAAAACAGGATAAATATGAAAAATAAAACATTGATAAAGACACTAAATTGTTTTGAAGTTAATAAAGAAGTAGTCAATAATATAAGAAAAAACGATTTTATTTTTAGTAACTCTTGTTGTTATAACATTTACCTTGAAATTTATCGCATTAACAGCAATTATCTTACACAATTAAACTTAATGAAGATTTATAATTAATATCATGAAAAAGTTAGAATATAATATTTTAAAGAATAAAAAAGGAGCTGAAAAACTTTTCTCAATTTGGTGGTTTTTTATTCTTATGATTGTTGGAATTGGAATTGTTGCAGGTGTTTATATTTTTTATTCTGCTGATATTGATGTAAGAGAAGCAGAAGCAGTTATTTTATATGGGAAGATTGCTGATTGCCTCACAGAACAGGGATTTTTGAATGATAAAATTTTAATTTATAAAGAGAATTTTGATGTGTATGGAGAATGTGATTTAAGCAAAGAGATTATTGAGAAAGGAGATTATTATATAAAAATTCAAGCAATCAATGAATCAAACAATGAGTTTGTTAGCATAATTAGAGGAAATCCCTCATTTTCCAAAGATTGTGATATTATTCTTTCTAATAATAAACTCAAAGCAGAAAATTATCCTAAATGCATTAGGAAAACAGAAGGGATTTTGTATTATGACAATAATGAAATTAAAAAAGCCAAACTTGGGGTTTTAACAGCATCAAATCAACAAGGAGGATAGATTGCTATAATTGATGGTAAAGGGGGAGAATTTGGTGGAGGAGGTGCTGAAGGAAAATGGTAAATTTTGAGTTATTTAATAAAAAAGGAGCAATTGGGTTAATTCTTACATGGATTGTTGCATTTCTAATTATATTTTTTATAATGTTAGTATTTGTTTCAGTAAGTGCTCTTTTGGCTGGCAAAAAAGCCTTACCAATTATAGGAAGTGGTTTTAGCAGTGCTGAAATTATAAAAACAAATAATTATCTTGAATCTCAAAGAATGCTTGATTATTTTCTTAATGCTCCTTTAGACGATGGAAAAACCATAAGCAAATTGATTATTGAGAAAATGATTTCTGGAGGAGATTATAATAGAAAGAAAATTCAGGAAAGCATTGAAAAAATATTAAAAGAAAACCAGTATGAAAAAATCTGCTATTTGGATTTTATTATTGATAAACAACGCATATACAATAAAGAGATAATGGGGAAGTATAAAGATGAAGGCTTGGCAAAAACTATGATGTTTTTGAATGATAAAAAAATAAATATTGAGTTGTATTACAGAAAATGTTAATATCTAAAACAACAAATAAGAGGGGAGATATTTCAATTGTAATATTAGTTTTTCTTGTTGTATTTGTCGTAAGTGCATCTCTTTTTGTATTTGTTACAAGTTCTTTAAAAGAAAATGTAAAAATATCTGGTGCAGCTATTGTTGATAAAGTTAAATTGCAGGAAAATTCAGTTAAATTTCATATTAAACAAGTAGGAGAAAAATCTGTAATTAAAACTTATAAAGAGATAATTAATAATAAGGAATATATAGGAGATACTGTTATTTTAGTTAATAATATAGAGCCTGAGTTTAAATTATTAAATGAAAATCTTAATGAAAACTTCAAGACAAAATTTATTAATAATTTTAAATCTGAGTTTGAGAGTTATAATTTTGAGGGGGATTATTTAAAGAATATTCAAAGCATTATCTATAATAATTTATTTGATATAGGTTTTAATGGAGAAATATTTGTATTTTCAGAAAACAAACAGGAGTTTTATGAGCATTCAGATGAAATACAAGTTACCTATCAACCAATAATTAAATTGGAATTTAATTTCACAAAAATAGGTATTGAAAGTTTTGAAAAGATTTACAGTGTTAAAGAGCAGTGCAAAAATGAACAAAATGCTGAACTGATAAAACAATGCTTTGATAATAATTTAATTAATTTTAACACAAGTGTTATTGAAAAAGAAAAACCAAACAAAGAAAAATATTTTTTAATAACCCTAACAAGCAAAAAAGAGTTTTTAATTAATGATAAATTTGAGAAAATTGAGTTTAGTTTTACACCAAAATAAAGAAAAGAAATAGTTAATAATAAGTTGAATAAAGGAGTTGTTATCCAATCGATTTAGATTAGCTATATTACTTTAATTTATATGCTAGTTAATGAAACATAAATAAGCGAGATAATCTAAATACTCAATTATCTTTTAAGCTAATAGAAATCTTATTCTTAATTAATATTATTAGATTATAAATATTCATTACAATAT
>Ga0209542_10002450_pt1 | contig 41496 bp, 31 predicted proteins | sample RifCSPhighO2_01_FD_184028 | JGI IMG/M metagenome (GOLD analysis project Ga0209542, IMG submission 184028) | Soil microbial communities from Rifle, Colorado - Rifle CSP2_plank highO2_0.1 (SPAdes) (version 2) | ecosystem: Environmental > Terrestrial > Deep subsurface > Rock core/Sediment ... | reverse complement strand
TTCCTACTCGGCAGACAACCGTAGAGAGGAGTGTACGCGGACTCCGTATCTCCGCAATGGGGATAGCGCACTGCGGAATAATTCAAAGAAAAGTAAAGTGAAGAAACCGAATATTATGGCCGTGCTAGGATAGCCGCATGCAGCCGAGAATCACCAGCCCCGCTTTTTTCATCGGACGTGGAGAGGGCGACGGCCTGATTTCTTTCGGTTCGGGACAGCCCGATCTCCCGCCACCTCCTTCCACCTACAAAGTGCTCGAGCATTTCAGAGAATTTAAATACGGTCTTGTGCAGGGTGAAGAAAAACTTCGCGCCGCGCTCGCAAAAGAATACCCGTTCGCTGTACCCGAAGATTTTGTGATAACAAACGGCGCGTCAGAAGCTATCGACCTCGCACTTCGTGCGATTGCAAAAGACGCACCTGGTTCGAAATTTCTCCTGCCGCGCCCGTACTACTATTCATACCCGCACAATGTGTCACTGACCTGGATGATTCCGGCATACACCGACCTCGTAGACGGGAAAATCGATATCGAATCATTCAAACGCGAGGCCGCAAGTTGCCGCGCGGTGCTTATCAATTCGCCGTCGAATCCCACCGGCACGGTCCAAGAGGTCGAAACGCTCAAGCAAATCGAGGAATTCTGCGAGGAAAAAGGCATCTACATTGTTTCCGACGAAGTGTACAAAGACATGATTTATGTGCGAAGCAACTACCTTCTCCACGGCAAGAAAGTCATCACCGTCAATTCGTTTTCAAAAACATATGCAATGTGCGGCCTTCGAGTCGGGTATATCTATTCAAAAAACAGGGAAATTATAGAATCGGTCGTCGAAATGAAATCTCATACGTCGATGAATACATCGCTTGTCGGTCAGGCGATGGCACTCGCCGCGATGGAAGAAAAAAGCTCGTATGTAGAATCTCACGCCGCCATCTGGCGCGAGCGTCGTGATTTGATGTACACGGGCATGAAAAAACTCGGACTCGACTTGTGGGAACCGGAAGGGGCGTTTTATGTCTTGCCAAAATTCAAGAACCCCGAGCGTGCGATGCACGACCTGTATTACAACTACAAAATCATCACATACAACGGAGAATGGTTCGGGGCGCCGGACCGGCTCCGTTTCAGCTATGCGCTCGATGTGGCAAAAATCGAGGAGGGGCTGAAACGAGTCGGAGAATTTCTCAAGAAGGAATATCTCACATACTAATAGATTCCATGCGCGCTCCGAAAAACAACATTCCGACCATTCTCGCCGCGTTCGGGGCAACGGGAGATCTGATGCGAAAAAAGGTGATACCTTCGCTTTTTCACCTGCACGAAAAAAAAGAACTTCCCGAAATGTTTCGCGTAGTCGGTTTTTCTCGACGCGATCTCACCGAAGAATCTTTCCACGCATTTATTGCGGATGTCCTCAAGGCGCACCGAGGTGCAGACATCGCAACGGAAACCCTGCAACCATTTCTCAATCTCTTTAAATTCCAGCGTGGGGATTTTGATGAGGCACCGAGCTACGATGAGCTAAAGGGAAAATTCGATGCACTCGATACCGAGTGGGGCGTATGTGCCAACAAGCTTTTCTATCTTTCGGTCGCGCCCGAGTTTTACGAAACAATTTTCGGACACTTGTCTCGATCAAAGCTTGCCGAGCCATGCGCACCAGGTGAAGGGTGGACTCGCGTCATGATCGAGAAACCATTTGGACTGGACTCAAAAACCGCATCACAGCTTGATGGATTGCTCTCAAAATATTTCAACGAAGATCAGATATATCGTATTGATCACTATTTGGCTAAGGAGATGCTCCAAAATATCCTGACGTTTCGATTTTCCAACAACCTGTTCGAGATTCCATGGGGGAATCAACTGATAGAGCGTATCGATATCAGTCTGCTTGAAGATATTGGTGTAGAAAAGCGAGGGGCCTTTTATGATCCCGTAGGCGCCTTCCGTGATGTAGGACAAAATCACTTTCTACAAATGTTGGCACTTCTCACTATGGAGCATCCGAAATCGTTTGATGCGAATGTAATTCAAGATCGCCGTGCAGATATGCTCGAAAAGCTTCCGCTGATGAGTCCCGAAGAGGTAAAGCGTTCAACAGTCCGCGCGCAATACGAAGGATATCGATCCATCGAAGGTGTGGCAGCGGGTTCCATGACGGAGACGTATTTTCAGGTACAGACACAAATAGCAGATCCGAGATGGAAAGGCGTACCGATCTACATGCGCGGGGGTAAAAGATTGGGGGATCCACAGAAAGAAATCATCGTGACATTCAAACACTCTGAGCCATGTTTATGTCCTCCAGAACAACACCATGCGAATCGTGTGATTATCCGCTTGGAACCAAAGGAAGAGATTCTGATTGAATTTTGGTCAAAGACTCCCGGCTTTTCGATGAAAACGGAATTACGAACGTTCCATTTCCTACTCCGCGAACCAGCTGAACGAGTCCAGTACGTCGAAGAATACGCCCGACTCCTGCTCGACGGCATCAGAGGTGACCAGACTCTTTTTGTGAGCACACGAGAGGTCGCTGCAATGTGGCGATTTGCCGATCCGATATTGGAAGCATGGGCGAAAGACCTTGTTCCACTCAAAATGTACAAACCGGATACGAAAGATATACTCAGCGTATGAAAAAAGAAATTGCATTTATTGGCCTCGGCAAGATGGGCGACGGAATGGTGCGCAAGCTTCGCGAGCGCGATTGGAATGTGCGTGGATTAGATAAAAATACTGAAACAGTACAGAAATTGGCGACAGAGGTGGGAATGATGTCACTCTCCGCGCTGAGTGAAATCGGAACGATGCCAGCCCCTCGTCTCGTATGGCTCATGGTGCCGGCGGGAAAACCCGTCGACGATGTGCTCGCGGAACTTTCTGCCGTCCTCGAAAAAGGCGACATCGTAATCGACGGAGGCAACTCGTTCTACAAAGACAGCATCCGTCGCGGTGAGGAACTAGCCGCAAAAGGATTTCGTTTCATCGATGTCGGATTCTCCGGCGGCCCTGCAGGCGCTCGCAATGGCGGCTGCATCATGGTCGGCGGCGATAAGTCGGCATTCGATGAGTTCGAACCGCTTTTCAAGGATCTCGCTAAAGACGGCACTGCGTACAAGTTCTTCCCGGGCGCCGGTGCTGGCCACTTTGTGAAGATGATTCACAACGGAATCGAGTACGGAATGATGCAGGCAATCGGAGAAGGGGTGGAGGTTTTGAAAAAGGCACCGTTCAACGTGAACCTCATTGATGCGATGGAAATCTACAACAACGGCAGTGTCATCGAGTCTCGCCTTGTCGGCTGGACACTGTCTGGGCTACAGAAGCATGGAGAAAATCTCGATGCCATCTCCGGCTCGATTGGGCACAGCGGCGAGGGCGAATGGACGGTGAAAACTGCTAAAGAACTTGGTGTTCCCGTACCGGTTATCGAAGCATCGTTCAATTTCCGCGTGGAATCGGCCGAAAAACCGAGCTTCACGGGGCAAGTCGTCTCGGTGCAACGCAACGAGTTCGGCGGGCACGATGTCGCAAATAAAAAATAGGTATGTGGTTTGGAAAGAAGAGCGAACGAATTAAAAATACACAAACGCGTGCTGAGGCCGCGGCACATATGCATACGCCTCGGGAGAACGCTAACCTGGATGTAATCGAGCGCGGTTCGAAAGCGTACGACCGCATATTCAAAATACAGACGAACATTGAGGCGAAGGGGCACATGGATTATCGTGCCTATGCACGTGATATGTGGCAGTTTGTGACTGGTACCCCTCCCGATGACAAGAATCCGAATTACCTCGCTTTGGAAGGCGGTATTATCGCAAATCTTCACGATATTCCGATGGAGGAACTTGTATATCCACATGTTATGGAATCTGTAGCTGGACTCATAAAAGAGTACAACGACTCTATTGCGCACCTCTCTTTGTGGTCAACCGGCGACGTTGAGTCGACTGCCTACCAGAGTGCAAAGATTTATTCGTCGGAGATAGTGCAAAAGTTCCGACAAGCACTCATTACTCAGCTTGGTCCAAAAGAAGGGCGTCGTATGCTGCAAGAAAATACGCGATGGGAAGTGGCTGACAACAAATTCAAGAATCTCGTCGCGTATATGGAGGCAGTGCTGGCGGCGAATGATGGACCTGTGAAAGTTGTTATCGTCGAAGATTCGGTAAAGAACTTTACGACGGCACGCACGTATTTTGATCAGGCGTTTGGGTCAGATTCGGAGCGCATAAAGATTATACCGATTTGGGCTACGTATAGCAGAGAAGGGCAGCAAGCCAAAGAAAAAGCGAAGACGTCCGGCACAGAGCCGCAATTCGAAGAAACAGTGCGGGGATTAAACGGTATCGACTCGTTCTCCGAACTACTCGATACGCAACGATTCGGTGAAATACTGAAAGACGCACATGTGTTCGTAGATTTTGATGGCGTCATAGGGGACAACCTTCGTATGCGAGACGCACAAGCGAGCGCAATTCTTTCCGCAGCGGTGGACGCACTATCTCATGAGTGGAACACAGACCGCGCCACCACGAAAACGAGGATTCTCGGGAAGCTTTCTTCGTAACGAATTCACAGCTTTTTTGCTACAGTGGTGCAATGCACGATGTAAGCCATTACTTCAGGGGCAAAAGAATCACTCTCATGGGGTTAGGGCTCTTAGGGCGTGGCGTAGGCGACGCGGCGTTCCTTGCCGGATGCGGAGCAGACGTTGTCGTTACCGACAAGAAAACCGAAGCTGAGCTCGCGCAATCCGTCGAGCAGTTGAAAAAGTATCCCAACATCTCTTTTCATCTCGGCGGACACCGCATCGAAGATTTCACGAGGTGTCACCTCGTGATTAAGGCCGCAGGTGTACGGCTCGATTCGCCTGAAATCGCTGCCGCAAAAAAGGCGGGTGTAGCGGTCGCTATGTCGACGGCGCTTTTCGCGAAATATGCAGCCGAAGAAGGAGGGAAGATAATCGGCGTTACGGGCACACGCGGCAAATCGACCATCGCGCACATGCTCTACCACACACTGAAAGGCGCAGGGAAGGATGTGTACCTCGGCGGCAATGTGCGTGGAGTTTCGACCCTCGCGCTGCTTCCGAAAGTTCACGAAGGCGACATTGTGGTGCTCGAACTCGATTCGTGGCAGTTGCAGGGATTTGGAGAACTTGAGATAAGTCCGCATGTGAGCGTTTTCTCGAACCTTATGCCCGACCATCAAAACTATTACACCGACCTAGAATCCTATTTTCATGACAAGGCCAACATCTTCAAATACCAGAAGAACCAGCAAGGCGACGCCTTGCTGGTAGGGGCGGAGATAGCTCCGCAAATACGCGCCGCACATCCCCCCGTTGAACCAATTGTGCCCGAGGCACTTCCTGCAACCTGGCAATTGAAAATTCTCGGGGAGCACAACCGGGAAAATGCAGCGCTTGCGGCGGCGGCGCTCTTCGTACTAGGACTCTCGGCAGACGAGATACAAAAGGGTCTCGAATCATTCGAAGGCGTGGAAGGCCGTTTACAGTTGGTCGCAGAGAAAAACGGCATCAAAATTTACAACGACAACAACGCGACGACTCCAGAGGCGACCATCGCCGCAATCAAGGCACTCGATGATGGAAACCCTCCTTCGCCAAAGGCTTCGGAAGGGCGCAGGAAAAACATTATCCTCATCATGGGTGGTTCGGACAAAGGACTCGATATGTCAGTACTCGTCGACAATGTTCAGGGCTCGTGCAAACAAGTGTTCCTGCTCGCAGGCACAGGGACGAATCGCATAAAAAGCTCAATTCAAAATGCTCCCATATATGAAAGTGTAGGAGATGTTGTTGGGGCCGCATTTAAAAGCGCGGAGAGCGGTGACGTTATTCTTTTTTCCCCCGCATTTGCCTCATTCGGTATGTTTGAAAACGAATACGACCGTGGCGACCAATTTCTGAAACTGGTGCGTTCTCTATGATTGGAATATTTGACTCCGGCGTCGGCGGGCTTACGGTACTCAGCGCACTTCGGCAGAGAATTCCTTCTGCGGATGTATTGTATTTTGGTGATGTAAAAAACGCACCGTATGGTTCTCGCTCTCGGGAAGAACTCACATCGCTCACGCTCGACGGCATCAAGCTCCTTCACGACAGAGGAGCCACCAATATCATCAGCGCGTGCAATAGTGTCTCGGCATCACTCGCGATGTCTGTTTTTGATGCGCTTTCCATGACCCCCACACAAATGATTGAAATGGTCGGGCCCACGGTCGGCTATTTTCGGGAGAGCGACGAGAAATTATTCCTGTGTGCGACACCGGCGACCATAAGTTCACAGATTTATCAAAATGGATTTCGCCTCATAGGAAAAGATGTCATTTGTACCGCTATCGAAGAACTCGCCGGTGCGATTGAATTTGGCGCACCCGAATCGGAAATCGAAACAATAATCCGCGCCGCATTTCACGGTGTCCCGATTGCGAAGGGCGATACGCTGATTCTCGGATGCACCCACTATCCGATTGTTCTCAATATCTTTGAACGAGTACTCCCCGGAGTGTTCCTCTTCGACCCGGCGAATGCGGTGGCGGATAGAGCGGAGCGACTCTTTTGGCCACAAGAGGCGGGCGACGGCACGACGAAATACCTCGTGAGCCAGGATTCGCCGAATTTCCGCGCTCTCGTGGAGCGGTTTTTCCCGAATCAACTGCATACAATTGAAGTGCTAAAGTGAAGCTATGAAGATTCCCCAGCACGTCTATATGGTTGGGATTGGAGGTATTGGCATGTCGGCGCTCGCACAGCTCCTCGTCCATCAGGGGAAGAAGGTAAGCGGCTCGGACAGAGAAGAGTCGCCGGTGACGGCACTGCTCTCCGAACGTGGGATTAGGGTCATTGTCGGGCAAGATGCGTGCAATATACCTGCAAATACCGAGCTTGTGATTTACAGCGATGCGGTACCGTCGTCCAATGTTGAGCGCGTCCGCACCAAAGAAATGGGCATCAAAGAACTTTCGTATTTCGAAGCGCTCGGCAAGATTTCCAAAGATGCCCGCACAATCGCTGTTTCGGGTACCCACGGCAAAACGACGACGACGGGGATGCTCGGGAAAATCCTACAGTTCTGCGAGAAGCAGCCGACCGTAATCGTCGGCTCTATCGTGCGAGATTTCCGTTCGAATTTCCTCGCCGGCAAAGATGATTTCTTCGTCGTCGAAGCGTGCGAATACCGCGATCACATATTAAAACTCTCGCCGACGATTCTGGTCATCACAAATATCGAACTCGACCACACTGATTATTTCCCCGACCTTGCGGCGCTACAGGAAACCTTCCGCACAGCTGCAGAAAAGGTACCGGCGCATGGTGTGATTGTCACCAATCCGTATGACCCCACGATTGCGGCAGTACTCGATAGAGCGAGAGCACCGATACTCGACTATACGACGCAGACAGTGCCGGCACTCAATCAAATCGGGGAATTCAACCGAATGAACGCTATGGCCGCGAAATGCGCGGCGCGCGCCGCTTTTCCGCACCTGCAGGAGGAATACACCGACCGCGCGCTTATGGAATTCAAGGGCTCATGGAGGAGATTTGAATACAAGGGAGAAACGCCAAATGGTGCGCTCGTCTACGATGATTACGCACATCACCCGACCGCGATTGAGAAAACAATCGAAGCAGCGCGTGCGGAATTCCCCGACAAGAAAATCATTATTGCATTTCATCCGCATCTCTACAGCCGCACGCGTAGTTTGATGAACGAGTTTGGTAGGGCTCTCGCAAAGGCAGATGAAGCGATTGTGGCGCCGATTTATGCCGCCCGCGAAGAGGAGGATCTGGCGGTTACGAACGAGGTCGTCGCGGATGTTTCCCGGCGTTTCGGAGGTAGCACGCTCGCACTCGATTCGTTCGACCGCATCCGAGACAAATTACTTACCTACGACGACCGTCACCTCATCATCACAATGGGGGCAGGCGATATTTACAAAGTTGCCGAGCAGATTGCCGGGGAGTAGATGCAGTGCTAGCGTATTTGTATGAATGTGGAACTCCGCCCAGAAGATTCGCTTTTTGTGGTTCTCGCACGCGTCGGAGCGCTTTGGGTCGCCGTACTCTTGGGATATTACGCGCTCTTGCCTCAGCTCGGCGTGGAGCCCAGCTACAATGACTCACCGATTTTGATTGCAATCTATTACCTCGTGTGGGCCGCGATTTCTGCGTACATATTTCTCAATATGTATCGTGCGCATCTGCCCGCGATACGTTCCCTCTTGCCCGATGTCCTTTTGAGTATAGGTTTTGGTTTCGCCGCGTGGCTCTTCCTTCTCTTTTTCTCGTTAACCACTGTACCTGATGGTATGCCTGCGATTGCTCCGGTCACGGACCTGCTTCTCGCTACGCCGTGGTACTTCATTCCGAAAACCGCTGAGATTTTACTGCAGCAAGTACTTGTTTCTGTCGTGATTCTCGCGCTTCACGCACACCTAAGTACGATGCGCGCCGTTATACTTCTATATGCGACGCTTTTTGGCAGCGTGCACCTGCTTCTTTTGTTCGGAGGCGAGTTCCCACCCGAAGTGCTCATCATGACGCTCGCGGCGGTGACCTCTGCTGCTGTTTTCCCGTATCTTATTATGCGAGTGCGGCACGGTTTCGTCTATTGCTACATGATTCATTGGTCTTTCTATGCGGTACTTGCATCGGTCTTGCGCCTTGCGACCGGCGGGTGAGGCATTTGCGGCAAAATCGGAATAGTGCCAAAGTGCAGGACATGAGCAGCGGAACCCTATCAATCGTCGCCACTCCTATAGGCAATATGGGCGATTTGACCTTTCGCGCGCTTTGGAATCTGAAAGAGGCAAATGCGGTATATGCGGAGGATACCCGGGTCATCTCAAAGTTGCTGACACACTACGGACTACGCAAATCTGTCTTCCGGCTCGACGCGGCGACCGAATCAAAAAAGGCGATGGAAGTTGCGGAGCGGCTCGAGCAAGGGGAGCATGTGGTGTTTGTCTCCGACGCGGGCACGCCCGGCGTCTCTGATCCCGGAGCGCGACTTGTCGCGTATATCCGAGAGAATTGTCCCGATGCAAAAATCGACGCGATACCCGGGGCGTCTGCAATTACCGCGGCGCTCTCTATCGCGGGCATCGACACGACCGCGTTTGTTTTTTTGGGATTCTCGCCGCACAAAAAAGGGCGTCAGACATTTGTGAAAAGTATCGTCAAAAGTGAAATACCGGTCGTACTCTACGAATCTCCGCATCGTATTTTGAAATTGCTCACAGAAATCGCCAAAGAGGCGCCGGATGCGCGTATTACAATCGGTCGTGAGCTCACGAAACTTCATGAGGAAGTAATCGCAGGAACGCCGGCAGAACTCGCGGAATCTCTGGAAAAACGGAAGGCCGCCCGAGGAGAGTTTGTGGTGATTGTCGAATCGAGCCACTAGCCACTGGGGTTTAGCCACTAGAAAAAAGTAATCCACTAGCCCCTATTGGCTAGTGGCTATATACTTGCCTGCATATGACACTCGACACACTTATCATATTCAGCGGTGCGTTCGTCGCGATACTTCCTTTTTTGGGATTGCCGAACAGCTGGGACAGTATTCTTTTTTCAATAGCAGGAGTTCTCGTGGTCTCGCTCGGCATCGTCGTGCGGAGGAGGGGGAAACACGGTGCGATGGCCCGCGCGATAGGAAATCCGAATTTTGTGGAGAATATTCCCGCGGAGGGCATGCCGCAGGTGCAGGCGGACAGAGTGGTGCATGAAAGGGAATAAAGGGCGCCGCGCGCAGCGGATTGTTTTTGCTGCCGGCACCGGCTCGCTTGCACTCCTTGTGCTCGTCGGTTGGGGTACGCTCTATTCTTCTGCACAATCAATTTCGTTTTCACGAAATGCTTCTACGACGCCCGAAAAAATAGAAAAGGGAGAAGAGCGACCCGTCGACCCGAATGTAACGCATATAAAAACCCCGGTGCCTATGAAAGCGATTTATATGTCGCAGTGCGCCGCAGGCACGCCGTCATTCCGCGAAGACCTCACGAAGCTCATTGATACCACCGAGCTCAATTCAATCATCATCGACATCCGGGATTACACTGGGAAGATTGCGTTTCCCACGGACAATCCCGCACTTGCCGGTATGACGTCGGGCGCGTGTGGCGCAAAAGACATGAAAGAGTTTGTCAAAACACTGCATGCGAAAAAGATTTATGTCATCGGTCGCATTACGGTCTTCCAAAATCCGTACTACACGTCGCTCCATCCCGAACAGGCCGTGCAAAGAAAGAGCGGTGGCGTGTGGAAAGATTACAAGGGACTCTCCTTCGTCGATGTGGGCGCAAAACCGTACTGGGACAACGTTGTCGAACTTGCGAAAGAATCGTATGCAATCGGCTTCGACGAGCTCAACTTCGACTACATCCGATTTCCTTCGGACGGACCGATGAGCGAGGCGCATTACAGTTGGGACAACGGAAAGTCGAAGTCCGAAATGCTTGAGGAATTTTATAAATATCTCCACGAGAAGCTGGAGCCGCTCGGGGTCGTAACTTCGGCAGACCTCTTCGGAATGGTGACCACGAATACGGATGATTTGAACATCGGACAAGTTCTTGAGCGCGCGCTCCCGTACTTTGATTACATTGCACCGATGGTGTATCCCTCGCATTATCCAAAAGGATTCCACGGCTACGCGAATGTGAATGCAAATGCATACAACATTGTGCATTTCGCTATGGGTGAAGCAGTGCGCCGTACCACTTCGACAACCTCGAAAGTGGATGGTCTTACGCACAAACCGATTATGAAAACCGTGGAAGTGCCGGGGGTAAATGGAGCGGCGACCACGACACGACAGGAATTTTCAGGCCTCTATGAAAAGCCCGCGTATCCCGCGAGCAAGATGCGGCCATGGATACAGTCATTTGATTACCCGGTCACCTACACTCCTGCAATGGTTGCCGAGCAGATTAAAGCTGCGAAAGACGTCGGTCTCGATTCGTACTATGTCTGGGACCCGGCAAATAAGTATCGCTCGCTTCGGGCGGTACTTTCGAGCGAATAAGCGGCTTGGATAGCGAGCTCATTTGCTGTACCCCAATATCGTCTTCAGATTTCGCTGCGGAATTTCGCATGCGTATCTAACGAGGTATACTTTACGTATGTCCGACGACGAGCATTCCTCGCACGACGAGCACAAGGCAACCGGTCTGCATCCCGATCATCACGACGATGACCGTCGGATTACCTATTTCGCGACGACTCATACCCGTGGAAAGCGGGAAATGTTCGGTATCCGCGCCTTAGACCGCGGAAAGCATATTTACGTCATCGGCAAAACCGGTATGGGTAAATCGACTATGCTCGAGAATCTGGCGATTCAAGATATACAAAATGGAGAGGGAATTGCATTTATAGATCCGCACGGCAGCACGGCGGAAAAACTTCTCGATTTCATTCCACAGGACCGCATCAAAGATGTGGTCTATTTCGCGCCGTTTGATACCGACAATCCTATCGGCTTCAACGTGATGGAGGATGTCGGGTACGACAAACGCCATCTCGTCGTTTCGGGGCTCATGGGTGCATTAAAGCGAATCTGGGTGGATGCGTGGTCTGCGCGTATGGAATACATACTGCAAAATACCCTCTTGGCACTTCTCGAATACCCTGATTCCACGCTGCTCGACGTGAACCGCATGCTCACCAACAAAACCTTCCGCAATGCGGTGATAGAGAAGATATCCGACCCGATTGTGAAATCTTTCTGGGTAGAGGAATTCGCCAACTTTACCGACACCTACACACGTGAGGCGACGCCGGCAATTCAAAACAAAATCGGTCAGTTCACCGCGAACCCGCTCATCCGCAACATCGTCGGGCAGGCACGTTCGAGTTTCGATTTGCGAAAAATCATGGACGAGAAAAAGATTTTCATCGTCAATCTTTCAAAAGGTCGCATGGGTGAGTCAAATGCATCACTGCTCGGCTCGATGCTCACCATCAAGATTTATCTCGCCGCCATGTCGCGCGCAGACGAGCCAGCCGTACGGCTCAACAATCTCCCACGCTTTTATTTTTATGTAGATGAATTTCAATCGATGATGAATGAGGCATTTGCCGACATTCTTTCTGAATCACGCAAATACAAGCTCTCTCTCACGCTCGCGAACCAATACATCGAGCAGATGGAAGAAGAGGTGCGTGACGCGGTGTTCGGCAACATCGGTACGCTCATCGTCTTCCGCGTCGGTCCTTTTGACGCCGAGGTACTCGAAACGGTGTTCGACCCGACCTTTACGCCGGAAGATTTGATTAGCTTAGGTATCGGGCAGATTTATCTCACGCTCATGATTGACGGCGTGGGTTCAGCGCCGTTCTCCGCAGAAACAATTCCACCGATTGATACGCCGGCGATTTCATACCGAGACGACGTGGTTACCGCGTCCCGTGCCGCATACGGCCGTACGCGCGCCGAGGTAGAGGCATATATCAATCAAAAGCAGTTGGACTTTCCTGTGGTTCCAAAAGAAAAGAAAGAGAAACGGAGCACCTATGGCACCCGACCCCGCGATGAAAGTGTGAGCAATGTTACGCCTGTTCCACCGGGCCGCGAGCCGCTTGCCGTGCTCCGCGAGACGCTAGAGAAAGTGAACGCGTCTCCGACGCAGACTCCGGTCCCGCGAAGAGAATTCTCCCGACCGCATGTGAATACAGCACCCCGACCCGAGCGTGTGGAGCCGCATCGCAGCTCGCTCCGCGATGCCATTGAAAAAGCAAAACTCTCTGCTGTATCAGTGCCCCCGCCCCCTCCGACAGCATCGAAATCTCCCGCGGAGCTTTTGCGAGAAAAGCGGGAGGCAAAGCAGGCGGCGCAAAAACCTGCTCCCGCACAGCACGCTCAGCCGCATACAGTACATAAACCCGGACCCCACGCTCCGCAACACAAAACGGAATCTCCCCCCAAACACGCACAAATTGAAAAGGAGCACCATCGCGAAGTACCAGCACATATTCTGCAGGATGTGTTGAATGGCCACGCCCGCGACACCGACGATCTGTAAATACAGGTGCTCCGCTACATCCGAGTTGCTCTCTGTCCAGTCACTATCACTCCTACATACAAATAGGTTAAAAAGTGTACGCATACAATATTCCTATCTCCGTCCTATAGGATACAATTAAGAATATGGGGGTTCTTGAGGAAAGGGGGAGGAAGCGACGTCGACGTGACAATATTCAGAATGCGGTGCTTGCCGCCATAGGCACTGCAGGTATTCTTGCAGTTGCTGCTGTCGCGCCAAACGTATTCCAGGCATTGCCGCATATTATGGGTAAACGGCAATACAAATTGAAGTTCCAAACAAAAACGGCAACGGGTCGCCTCATCGCGAAGGGGTACGTAAAGAGGGGCGAGAAAGGGTTTCTAGAAATCACGTCTGCGGGTGTTCGTCATCTCGAAATCAAACGCGCGCAAGCGCTCGCTCCAGCAAAGACGAAGCGTCGCTGGGACAAACGGTATCGACTCGTCATGTTCGATATCCCCGAATATCGTAGGAAGACACGCAGCCGTCTCCGTGCGCTTATGAACGATTTTGGATTCTTGCGGTTGCAAGATAGCGTGTGGGTATCTCCATACGATTGCGAAGATCTGATCTCCCTTGTCAAAGCGGAGCTAAAGGTAGGCAAGGATATTCTGTACGCCGTTGTCGATCAGATTGAGAACGATTCATGGATCAAAAAGCACTTTGGACTTGGGAAATAATATTCCTATCTTCGTCCTATAGGACGAAGATAGGAATGTGGACTATCCACATGTACGGTGAGTTGCCGAGTAATAGCGCAACTTCTGCGCCATACTATTTCTATGAAATGGGCGATGTTTTTCACCGTGTGTCTATTCGCACTGCCCTCTACAGCAGCGTTTATTCCGAGCGTAGTCGAGGGACAGGTTGTTATCTCTGAAGTGATGTACGACCTTGAAACGGGGTCGGACAGCGGCAGGGAATGGATAGAGGTTTTCAATTCTGGGGCTGCCACTGCTCCGCTCACGGAGTGGAAGCTTTTCGAAAACGGCTCGAATCACTCGATTGCCGCGCATTCTGGTGGTGAGACACTTCAAAGCGGCGGGTATGCGGTGATTGCCGACAACCCGGCGAAATTTCTTGAAGACCATACTACTTACTCGGGACTTTTATTCGACAGCGCATTCTCGCTTTCAAACAGCGGGGAGACACTGATTCTCCGTTGCTGTGGGAGTGAGCTGAGCGACAAAGATTCGATTTCATACTCCGCGGAAACGGGAGCAGCGGGTGACGGTAAGACCTTGCAACGTTCGAGTGCCAGCGTATCAACTTTCTCTGCTTCTGTTCCGACACCGGGTTCGGGCACTCTTTCCGTCACTGCACTTCCAGTGGAAGGGGAAACCGCCGACCAAACTGAAACTGCCACAACAACTCCACAAACCACCGCCACGTCCACTTCGGGCACAACGTACCAGGATTCATACGTGCCGCCACCAGTGCCCGTCCTCTTTGCTGATGGCGGAGACGACCGAATGGTAATCGTTGGCGCGGATACCGAATTTCGCGGTCGCGCATACAACAGAGAACAGGATTTTGTAGAGAAAGTTCGCTTCTCGTGGAACTTCGGTGACGGCACGATTGCCGAGGGGCAAAGTGTTTTGCATCACTTCGAATATCCCGGGAAATACATGGCAGTACTTTCTATTGTGCTCGATAGAGCAGCGGTATCAGACCGCATGATTATCACGGCGGAGCCGGCAAAACTTTCGTTCGCGGTCTTGCCTGATAGCAGCGTCGCAATCGAGAACCGCTCGGGAAAGAATCTTGACCTTTCGCGGTGGCACATCAAATCATTTGGCCGAGATTTTTCACTCCCGGAAGACACCGTCATCCTTGCAGGTGCGACCTTAAGGATTCATCAGAAAACATTCGGTTTTTCAGTCGGGTCGCAAACAGAATTGCAGTACCCGAACGGAGTTGTCGTATTGAAGGCGGGGGAAAGTACTGCTCCCTCGTCACCCGAAACACCGATTGCCCTCTCGGTGCCACCGGCAATTGCGAAGAAGCCAATAGTGAGCAAATCGAAAGGCATCGAAAAACAAGAGGTTCAGATAAAGGAAGAAGCTGATACGCCGGTACTCTCGATTTCCACAGCAGAAGCGCAAACTGCCGTGGGCGGAAACCTCGACTTCGGAGCGAGCTCGTGGTGGCTCACTCTAGTCGGTTTTGCAGGCGTAGCGGGCCTAGGCGCAGCTGCAGCGAAATATTTGAGCAGGAAGGAATGGACAATAATTGAGGAAAGCGACTAAGCGGTGTACGCTCTCGGTATGGTAGCTGATAAGAAAACGATACTGGTGACTGGGGGCGCCGGAGCACTCGGGTCTGTGCTCTGCAAACGATATCTCGACGAAGGCCATCGTGTAATCTGCGTCGATAATTTGATGAAGACGCGCGACACCCGCAACATAGACTCTTTTTTGAATCACTCAAATTTCAGATTCATTAAACATGACATCATCGACCCGCTCCTTCTCGGTGAAACAAAGATTGACTGGATATTTAATTTTGCATGCCCCGTGTCAGTAATCAGTCTTCAGGTGGACCCAATACATACGATGAAAACATCAGTGTACGGTGTGATACACATGTTGGAACTCGCACGCAAACATAAGGCGCGCATTCTGCAGGGATCGACGGCGGACATTTATGGCGAAATGGGGGATAGGCCATTTAAAGAGAGTGATTGGGGATCGGTCAATTCACTTTCAGCCCGCGCATGTTACGAAAACGGCAAGCGCTCCGCGGAGACGCTTTTTATGGACCATCATCGTAAATACGGCACCGACATCCGAATCGCGCGCATTTTTAATACCGCGGGACCCGCCACGCAGCTCACCGACGGGCGCGTGCCTTCCGTTTTCATCTACAATGCGCTCGGCAACCGTGATCTCGTGATTTATGGCGACGGAATGCAGACGCGATGTTTCCTCCATGTGGATGACCAGGTCGAAGCGCTCGACCGGCTGATGAGGAAAGAAGGATTCATCGCCCCGGTAAATCTAGGCAGCGATACAGAAATAGCGATTCTCGATCTTGCGAAGAAAATAATCGAAAAGACGGAATCAAAATCAAGAATTGTATTTGAAGCGAAAGACGATGCGCCGCTCTTTCGCAAACCGGATATTTCTCTGGCAAAAAAGGAACTCGGTTGGGCGCCGACGAAAACGCTCGATGAACTGCTCGACGATATGATTGCGCGCTATCGTTCTGATGGCTTGCCGGAGAGCCGCGTGCTCGTATTTGCCACCACGTACTATCCGGATGCGGGGCTCGCGGAAGAGCGTCTCGCGATGCTTGCGAGCGAAATGAAAGATACGGAATTTCACGTGATTACCACCAAATTTCGTCGTGGACTGAAAGCAATCGAAAGAAATGACAATGTGACGATTTATCGCGTCGGCGTCGGACTTCCCATTGATAAATACCTCCTTCCTTTTCTCGGCGCGTTTAAAGCACGCTCGCTCGACAAGAAGCTTCGCTTCAGGTTCATGTGGTCGCTCATGGCGAGCTATGGTGCAATCGCTGGTGTGATACTGAAGCTCCTCCCTGGCAGGGCAGGCGGCTCAAAGGCAAGTTTTATCATCGCGCATCATGCGAGCGAACTCTATTCCGGCTGGAAGGCGAAGCTTGCCGCATATGCTGAAGGACATGCCGACCAAGTTTACAGAGGCGAGGAAGTTCAGGAAACGAACGAGCTCATCGAACAGGTCCGCAAGCATTACCAAGAAATGACGATGAAGCAGGAAGGAAAACTGATGCGCCCTGTATGAAGCGCATTCTGATTTTTTCCCTCACATACCATCCGTATGTCGGCGGAGCAGAAGTGGCAATAAAAGAAATCACCGACCGGCTTTCGCCGGATGAGTACGAATTTCATATGATTACACTTCGATTCAACTCGGCGTTGCCTGAAGTTGAAAGGGTGGGCAATATACTCGTACATCGCATCGGGTTTACGACGGATAATCCTCGGGTGTCCGATCGCGCCATGCCGCTGAAACTCAAAATCGCGAAACTCCTCTTTCCTCTGACCGCTGCCCTCAAAGCCCAACAACTTTACAAGGTAAAGTCGTATGATGCGATTTGGGGCATGATGGCCAACTACGCCGGCTTTGCCGCATTATTTTTCAAATATTCACATCCACGTACCCCATACCTGCTTGAACTTCAGGACGGGCGAGTGTTCGAGGAAATGAAGCGCAGGCAGCCGGTGCTCCATTTGCTCTGGTGGTTGTACAAGAAGATTTATATGAGAGCCGATATGATAAAAGCGATATCTCACTTCATCGAGCGAGAAGTGAGGGCCATCGGGTACGAAGGGAAAGTCGTCGTTATACCGAATGCGGTAGATGTGGCGAAATTTTCTGCGCCCGTTGCTGAGGATGGTCTCATAGAGCTGAAGCAAAAAATCGGGAAAAAGATGGGCGATGTATTTCTTTTTACCGCATCGCGCCTCGTACTCTCACGTGGTGTCGAAGATACCATTCGTGCACTGCAATTTCTATCCGCAAATGTAAAACTCCTTGTCGCAGGAGCAGGTGAAGACCAAGAGAAGCTCGAACAGATTGCAGACGAAACGGATGTACGTGAGCGGGTGATCTTCCTGGGACATATCGACCATGCGCAACTGCCTGCGTACTACAAAATCGCCGATATTTTCGTGCGCCCTTCGCTCATCGAAGGTTTCGGTAATGCATTTGTTGAGGCCTTTGCGGCTGGCGTACCCGTGGTCGCTACACGTGTCGGCGGTATTCCGGATTTTCTTTTTGACCCGGAGCAGAACCCTGACTTTGAGCCGACTGGCGTTTATTGTGAAGTGAGTAATCCTGAGTCTATTGCCCGTGCGGTGGAGAAATATATGAACGACCCGGCACTCACCGCACGCGTGATAAAGAATGCAAAAGAACTCGCCGCGCAAAAATACGATTGGAACCTTATCGCCGAGGACATGAAGAAGCGGGTATTTGAGCCGCTTTTAGCGCGGGGATAACATACTAGGTGAAAGGTCGATGAAGGTGTTTGCTTGTGAGTAGGAAGGAACAAAGCCATGCCCCCATTCTTCGTAAGCGAACTGATGTCCGGGTTGCTTGCTCAGACGCGTTTCAACATGGAAATCCTGCATCACGCGGGCGCGTTGCAGACGCAGTTATTTGTCGGGATGATGAACTTGCCGTCCGAGTTGTTTTTCCTGGCATGTTCGACCCGTGCGCAGCGCGCGATTACCCATGTCACAAGCAGCCCGTACGGCAGACACCAGGTCGTCTTCGCTGCATTCGGCGAACGTCGACCGTAGAAGGTCGATATATCGGGTCGGGGCGCGCTCGTTCGCGCCCCGTTTGCTTTTGCTATACAGTTATCTACATGCGAATCGTTATTGCGACAGGCATCTATCCGCCCGAAATCGGAGGGCACAGTTTTTATGCGAAGAGTTTGAAGGAGGCACTCGAGCGCGACGGGCACACCGTTCGCCTCGTGTTGTTCGGTACGCTCAAAAGATTTCCGACGGGCGTTCGCCACCTGCTGTACGCCATCAAACTGTGGTGGTGCTCTCGCGATTCAGAGGGAATAATTGCGTTCGACACATTCAGTGTTGCGATTCCCGCGGCGCTCGTCGCAATGCTCACGAAGAAACCGACACTCAACCGCGCGGGCGGGGACTTCGTATGGGAAACCCATGTAAACAGGACGGGCAACCGCACTGCGCTTCCAGAGTTCTATGCGCATCGCGACAGATGGAATCTGAAGGAGCGGCTCTCATTTCTGCTCATTCGCTGGGCACTTTCTCGCGTACACGTCGTTTTTAGTAGCTCGTGGTTCCGAGATATTTGGCAGGATGCGTACGGATTTAACCCTGCACATACGCACGTGATTGAGAACGCCATTGAGCCCAAGCTCGAGTCGCGCGCGCCCACGCGCAAGAACTTCCTTTTTTATACTCGAGAAATCCCGCTCAAGAATCACGACGCGTTTCGTCGCGCGTTCCAGCGTGCGAAGGAAAAACATCCCGACATCGAACTCGAGGAAGGTGCTGTCCCGCATGACGAACTTTTGGAACGCATACGCTCGGGATACGCAGTCGTCTTGCCTTCCGTTTCTGAAGTAACGCCAAACCTTATTCTCGAAAGTATCCGATGCGGAAAGCCGTTCCTTCTTACAAAGTATTCAGGTTATGCAGAGCGTTTCGGCGCATACGGTGTAATCGTGGACCCTTTGAGCGAAGCAGATATGGAGCAGGGTATTAAGGAATTGTGTGACGAGAAGAAATACGCGGAGCTGTGCCTCAAAATTTCACACTTCAACGAAGTTCACAGTTACGAGACAATCGCGCGTGAATACGTTGCCCTCTTCGAGAAGATATGAACATCCGCGTACTGCAAATCGGTTCGGACCGTTCGAAACGGGGAATCCTTTTTCCTCACACTCCCGCTGCGAAGCGTCAGGCGGCGTTCGCAGAGGCACTCGGCGATCTCGACATCATCGCGTTTTCCCTCGCTTCTGACAACGCGAGACCGTATATCGAAGGAGCGCTCCGCGTGTACCCGACCAACTCCCCGAATAAATTTCTCTATGGATATGACGCGCTACGCATCATGAAGCATCTCCATCGGCCGACTGTGATATCTGCGCAGGATTCATTTGAAGTCGGGCTTCTCGCGCTCCTCATTGCGCGAACACTCGGGATTCCACTGCATGTGCAGGTGCATACTGACTTTCTCGCAAAAGAATTTATCGGGCACTCCATTTTGAATCGTCTTCGTTCCCGTGTCGCCCGCACTATTCTGAAGCGCGCCGACGGTATTCGAGTCGTGAGTAGACGTATCAAAGATTCACTAAAAACTAAAAACGTAGAACTAAAAACTATTCCGACAGTGTTGCCGATATTTGTCGACGTGGATGCTATCCGGAAGGTAGAGGTGGACCCCGTACTCGCTGAAAGATTTGCACGCTTCAAGACAAAGGCGCTTTTTGTAGGACGATTTGAGCCGGAGAAAAATCCATGTCTCGCAATACGCTCTTTCGCTGCCGTGGCGCCGGCCGACGCGTGTCTCATCATGGTCGGCGACGGAAGTGAACGGGCACATCTCGAAGCGCTGGCAGAGGAGCACGGAGTACGGGACAGAATCTTTTTTGAGGGTCTCCAGGAAGCAGTGCGGTATTACCCTATTGCCGACCTAGTGCTTGTCACATCGCATTATGAAGGATATGGGCTCGTTGTTATCGAGGGACTTGCGGCCGGTAAACCGGTACTTTCTACCGACGTGGGTGTTGCACACGAAGCGGGAGCGATAATTTCAAGCGCGGAGTCATTTACCGACGCACTCGGAGAGTGGTTCAAGAGTGGACCAAGGACTGCAGAATTGAAGAACTATCCATATAGAAATTTCGAAGAATATATCGCAGCGTTCGCGGAAGACATTTCTTGCGCAATCAGAGTTCCGAACGCATAATGCGCGGCAATGAGTAAGCCGATTATCGGGTTTGTCGGACAGGGATTCGTAGGCAAATCCTATGCTGATGACTTCACCCGGCGTGGATACGAGACAATCCGTTACGCTCTCGAGCATCCGTATCGTGAGAACAAAGCGAAAATCCGCGATGCGGATATCGTATTTATCTGCGTGCCTGCGCCTACTACGCCCTATGGTTTCGACTCATCTATCGTCGAGGCGTCGCTCGGTCTCGTGGGAACCGGGAAAATAGCGGTCATTAAATCAACCCTGCTTCCCGGGCTCACAGAGAAATTGCAGAAGAAATTCTCAAAAATCACCATTCTTTTCTCGCCGGAATTCCTCAATGCATCAACCGCGGCAAAGGACGCGGCGAGTCCGTTTTCGAATATCGTCGGTCTCCCGAAGAAAAGTGCGAAGCATCTGCGCGCCGCATGGATTCTGCACAAGATATTACCGAAGGCAAAGTTCAGCCAAACGGTCACGAGCGCAGACGCGGAACTCTATAAGTATGCTCACAACATAAGTGGATATATGCAGGTACTTACGTACAACATGGTCTACGACCTTGCTCAAGAATCACGCGCGGCGTGGTCATCGATTGAAAAAGCACTCGAGGCCGACCCGATGGTTTCGAACTGGTATATCCGTCCCGTACACAAAAGCGGTCGCGGCGCGGGTGGGATGTGTTTTATTAAAGATTTTGCCGCATTTGCCCGGCACTACGAGGAGGTAGTCGGTAAACCGGAAGGGGTTGCTCTGCTTCGAGCCGCAGAAGCGAAGAACATTTCACTGCTCCACGCAACGAAAAAAGATTTGGATTTGTTGCGGGGTGTGTACGGGAAAAAAGCACTGCCAAAAGGAAAGGGCGCGAAAAGGCGAAAGAAGCGATAGTATTGATTCCATGAAGCTCTTGCTTGTTACTCAAGCAGTCGATAGGGATGACCCCGTGCTCGGGTTCTTCCACCGGTGGATTGAGGAATTCGCCACGCGCGCGGAGGAGATTCATGTCGTGTGTCTCCGAGAGGGTCACCACCAGCTCCCGAAAAATGTTTCCGTACATTCTCTCGGAAAAGAATCAATATCTCGAGAAATTATGATATATCATAATTTTTTTCAACGGGTGCGGTACGCGGTTCGATTTTGGAAACTTACATGGAAATTGCGGAACGAGTACGATGCTGTGTTCGTGCACATGAATCAGGAGTACGTATTACTCGGAGGAATCATGTGGCGCATTTTCGGCAAACGCATCGTACTCTGGCGTAACCACGCGAAAGGTTCAATCGCGACGCGGGTTGCGTCAATGCTCGCACATACTGTCTGTTATACATCGCCCGCCGCGTATGTCGCTCACTATGAAAATGCGGTACAGATGCCGATTGGCATCGATACAGTGGCGTTCAAACCGGGAGAAGTACAGCGACAGAAGGGCTCGATTCTGTTTTTAGGAAGATTGGACCCTGTTAAACGCGTCGAGGTGTTTTTTGCCGCGCTCGAGATGCTTGATAAGAAAAACGCGGTGTTCCACGCAGACGTGTACGGGAGCCCGAGCGAAGGAAACGACGACTATGCACATACCGTCCGCAATCAGGCGTCGCTACTCGCGCTGAAAGGCAAGATTCTCATGCATGATGCGGTCGCACATTACGATACTCCGTCGATTTATGCTGCGCATGCCATATACGTGAACCTCACCCCATCCGGTAGCTTCGACAAAACAATCGGGGAAGCAATGGCTTCAGGATGTATCGTCGTTACGGCAAATGATGCGGTCAAGGGAGTAATTCCGAGCGAGCTTTTTGTCGGCTACGAGAATGCGGGTTCCGTGGAACGGGCGCTCATCGCCGCCCTCGCGCTCGGAGAAGGGGAGCGCTCTTCCATATCAGAACGTCTCAGAAACTATATAATCACTGAACACTCGCTCGCACGTCTCACCGAGCAGGTCATGGCTCTCTTTGCTGTATGAAAACATCCTTTTACGATAAAAAAGAATTAATCTCCGGACTGATATCATCGTCAGACGTCGTGCTTGATGTCGGCTTTTGGGGGCAAGGCGTTTCTCCCGAGAGTCCCCATTGGGTGCATAACATGCTCCGCACGCAGGCGGGAGAAGTGTGGGGAATTGATATCGAGTACGAAGAATCGCGCCTGCCCGAGGACGCTTCACGATACCGTCGCATGAGCGCGGAATCATTCGCGCTCCCGATACAATTCGATGTGATTTTCGCGGGAGACCTGATTGAGCATCTCCCCAACCCCGGACTTTTCCTCGACCGTGTGCGTGCCCACCTGAAACCAGGGGGGCGGCTTATTCTCACAACTCCCAATTGTTTCAATTTGTTCAGTATTGCGGAGAAATTCTCGAAGGGTGAACCGAGCGTCAATCGTGACCACACATGCTATTTCAACGAGAGAACTCTTCGCCAGCTTTTGGGCAAGTGCGGGTTCGATAATGTCGAGCACGCATTCATGTGGCGGCTCGATGTGGAATATACGGAAAGCTGGAAGAAGAAAATATTGAATGTCTTTTACCTCCTTATAGGAACATTCACGCCGCGTTTCCTCGAAACCCTTGTGGTCGTCGCTACGATGAAGTGACATCTCTGTCACGTTTCAACAAAAAGAGTACGCTGGCTACCGCTCCGGAGAGCAGATTTGAGATAAGTTTCGCGACGATAAGCCCCCAGAGACCCCAGATAAGGATGCCCGCCAGTTGGATAATGGTCTGCACAACCGATGTGCTGATGCTGAATATCGCGTATTCACGCAGAAATCGCTGTGAAATAAGCGCGGCGACCCAGATGTTCGTGGCATAAGAAAGCATGGTAAGTGCATACAATTGAGAATAGGGAACTGAAGATGCGTACGCGGGAAAAAACAATTTGAAGAAAAGCGGGGCGACGAGCGCATAGGCGACAGCGGCAACGAGCGCCACGAGCGCCGTTCTCCACACTTTCCCGAAAATGCCCGATTGTATTTCCTCCAGAGGCCGCACCGCAAATTTCGGAAGTGCCGCGGTATATATAAACTTCAGGAGCCCGCCGAGCCGGTCGGGAATTGCAGTGGCAAAACTGTATACCGCGAGCGGAACCGGTCCGAGGTAGTGGAAGGCGAGCAAGTTGTCGATTTGCCCTACTGCCGCGCCGAGAAAATTTACCGCGCTCAAGCGCTTGCCGAAACTGAGCGACTCAGAATCCACCGCATCGTTGGGAGCAGCGACCCTCAAAATTGAGCGATAAATCGCGGCGAGCAAAATTGCTTGCACGCCCAGATTCACGCCGAGAAGTACAAGAGGGTTTCCGATCGTGAATGCGGTTATCGCGAGCAGCGCGTAGAGAGGGACGTAGAGACACATGCTGTAAAGAAATGACTCTTTGAACATTTTCTTTCCGACAAGGTAACTCCCGAAAGTATTGAACGCACTGATGAAAGGCACAAAGAATCCGATGATAAGCAAACCCTTCGCAAGAAGGAAGTTGCCCTGCAAAATATAGTAGAGCGCGCCGAGACACGAAACGATAAGCGCGATGATGCCGAACCGTATCTGCGCGCTCACTGCTTTTTGGAATGTACCCTCGAATCCGCGCGGAACCGCCTGCATTACGGCGAAATTCATACCGGTCAGTGTAAAAGAAGAAACAAGCGCGGCGAGTGTGAGCAAATATTGGTACGTGCCGAAGGTTTCTTTTGACAGCGTGTTTGCGAACACGATGTAGAGCCCGAAGGCGAAAAGGGAGAGCAGGATTGAAGTGAGGTTGAGCCAGAAACCGCTCTCGGCAAGGTACACCATGTCTGTTTTCGTGTACCGTTCGCTCCAGCGGAGCGCCCCCACAAATTGTTCTTTGGCGGCTTCAAACATACGGTGAATAGTACCGTTCGACCCGTATCTTTGCTACCGTGTCCAAATGGGTCAAGCTTTGCGGTCGGTGGTTCTCTCATACGACTTTTCCGACGCGTCTGCCGACATTGTGCAGCTTCAAAGAAAGTACGACAGAGACGGGATTACGGGTGAATTACTCATACTCTGCTTCGGAGCGACCGCGCGTACACAATCGAACGGCCGGATTACGGTTGTCTCGAAGCGAGCGCGATTAGGGACGCTGCGACCGCTTTACGATCTACTCTTTATATATTTCGCACCGCGTATCGTCGTCGAAAAGCAATTCCAACCGCAGGAGATTATCATCGCCGATTTTGCGCTTGCATGGGCGGCGCACATGGTGAAGCGTATGTGCGGAGGAAAAGTGATATTACGACTCTCGGGGCTTTTGAGTGAGGTCGCTCAAACGCGGAGTATCCTTCATTTTTTCTATGCGCGATTGAATGAATTCTTTACCCGCAGGATGATTGATGAGTACGTGGCCATTAATGGCACCACCAGAAACTATCTGCTCGCACGCGGCATCGCACCTGAACGCATTCGCATTCAGACTCCAAATACAATAAATAAAATCGATGCCGAGCGCGCGCGAGCTCAAATTGGCTCCGTGCGTGCGCGTTTCAATATACCGAAACATGCAGCAATCATTCTTTCTGTAGGGCGACTCGAGCGGGAGAAAGGATTCGATGAACTGCTCCGCATGTACGCGGCTTCGGAAGTTGATGCCTATCTTCTCATCGTCGGCGGCGGCGCGCTCCGTCTTGAGCTTGCGACTCTTACAAAGGCGCTCGGTGTGGCGCAACGTGTCGTGTTCGTAGGCGCCATCCCGCATGAAAAGATATGGGATTTTTACGCGGACGCCGATGTGTTCGTCTTGCTTTCAAAAAGCGAAGCGCTCGGTCTCGTCGTATGGGAAGCGATGTACATGGGCCTCCCTGTGATAGGGAGGAGAACCGGAGGAATACTCGAAAGTATCGGTGAAAACGAAGAGAGAGGCATCTTTTGGGATACAAAGGATGGAGCGACGTCATTTAGGGCATCGGTGGAGCAGTGCATAGAGAGAGGAGAGGGAGTGTTGAAGCGAATCGAACGTGCGCGAGCGTACGTGGTAGAACAGCTCGCAGGTGGGCTCGGCGCACGCTAGTATGGTCGCTATGGGAAAGAAGATTCTTGCCATTCACGATGGGCACAATGCATCCGTCGGCGTGTTTGATGGTGCGAACGTGCTCTCTGCTATTTCAGAAGAACGACTGAATCGCGATAAATTCTTCTGGGGGTATCCTGCGCTCGCGGTTGATAGGGCGCTTGCCGATGCGGACGTGAGTATAGAAGACATTGAATGTGTGACCGTCTCGCATCTTTCGAGTGCCGCATATGCGAAGCGCAAATTCTCTCACATCTCCTCTTACAATCCGCGATATTTTGCGGGGCATGTATACAATGTCATTGAAAGTTTTTGGCGAGAGAAAAGGATTCACGCACTCAAAGGTAAAGAATTCTTTTTTTGTGATCACCACCGTGCGCACGCGGCGTCTGCGTATTACATGTGTGGATGGGAGGATGCGCTCGTCCTCACGATAGACGCACTCGGCGACCAGCTTTCGCATACGGCATATTTTGTACAGAATGATTCATGGCAATTGCTTGCAGAGGGAGGAGCGGGAGCGTCTCTCGGAGCATTTTTTGCGGCTGTAACCGAGGGACTCGGCTTTAAAGCAAACAGGCACGAGGGCAAGGTTGTGGGTCTTGCCGCGATGGGAATTCCCGAAGAGGCAGCGCCGTATCTCAAAGACCTTGTTGTGTGCACAGAAGACGGGCGTTCTTTTAGACGTAAACCATACGCGGAGATGAAGCAGGCGGTCGTGCGAGCGCTTTCAAGTGGTGTTTCCCGAGAATCTGTAGCGGCGTGCGCTCAGCACATGTTGGAGGAATTGGTGCTCGCGCACGTGCGCGTATTACTGAAAGAAACGGGAGCGCGCCGAATTGCATGTGCGGGCGGCGTTTTTGCAAACGTAAAATTGAATCAAAGAATATTGGAGGAAAGTGGAATTGAAGATTTATTTATTCAACCGGCGATGGGAGACGAAGGGCTCGTGCTTGGTGCTCCGCTAACGTACCTCTCATCAATCGGGGAAAGGCCGCCTATCCGCGCACTCGAGCACCTGTATCTCGGAAATGCCGCAAGCGAAGAAGAAATACTCGAAAGTGCAAAGGCGGCGGGGATGAAGACAGGGGTGCTCAAAACTCCTGCGGAAGACACGGCGCAGATGCTCGCTCAAGGTGAGATTATCGGATGGTTCGACGGTCGGATGGAATTTGGTCCGCGTGCGCTTGGGTGCCGGAGCATCATTGCCGACCCTCGTACTCGCGATATCAACGGCATATTGAACAAGCGTCTACAGCGAAGCGATTTTATGCCTTTTGCTCCGAGTGTTTTGGAGAATCGTGCGGAAGAAGTGTTTGATGTGCGTGGCGCGCGACTCTCCGCAGAATTCATGACAATAACAATGAACGTGCGACCTCTATGGGCACACAAGGTTCCGGCGATAGTTCATACCGATTCTACCGCTCGCCCGCAGTTGGTGCGTCGCTCGTCGAACAGAGCGTATTTCGATGTTATTGAAGCGTTCTCGCGTCTATCAGGCGTGCCGCTCGTTTTGAATACCAGCTTCAACATCCACGAAGAGCCGATAGTCTCCACTCCTGCCGATGCCCTCCGGGCGCTCCAATCGAACGCGGTTGATTGCGTTGTTTTTAACAATCGCTTCGTTGTCCGCCGACTCTAGCGGTGGCGCGATGCGTGGTAGAATGTCGCCCATGACGCTTGAGCGCATGCTCCGAGGGATAGTGATAGGTGGTGTCTTTGCGCTCCCTTTCGTATGCGTTCTTGTCACGGAGTCGCTGTTTTTCCCCTACATCACCGGCAAGAATTTTGCCTTCCGCATTATTGTTGAAATCATTACCGGTGCATGGCTCGCGCTCGCGCTCGTGAATGCAAAGTACTGGCCGCGCCGAAGCTGGGTTTTGGGAATGCTCGCACTCTTTGTGGTGGTGATGGCGGCGGCCGACGCATTCGGACTTCATCCTTTCAAAAGTTTCTGGAGTAATTACGAACGAATGGACGGCTGGGTGACACTCGCGCACCTCTTGGCCTACACGGTGGTCGCTTCGTCGGTGATTACCACCACACAGCTCTGGAAGCGCCTCTTCCAAATGTCGCTTGCGGTTTCTGTATACATCGCACTCTACGGATTCTTCCAGCTTGCAGGGTATTCGGCGCTCGGGCAGGGCGGAGCAGCGGGGCTCTCGGCACGCGTAGATGCCACGTTCGGTAATCCGATATATCTCGCGGTCTACCTGCTCTTCCACGTCTTTATCGCTGCGCATTTGTGGGCAGAGGAGTGGGTAGAGCGAGGCGAAGGCAATCGGTTGCCTATGTCTCTGCTCTACGGCAGCGTAATGATATTCGACACGATGGTGCTCTGCTTTACGGGCACGCGCGGGACAATCATCGGACTCATCGGCGGTGCATTTCTCGCGGCACTCATCATGGTCGTGCTCGCAAAGAACTCCCGCACCGTGTGGCGTTTCGCCACCGCGACACTCATCGGCATCCTGCTATTAGTCGGAGGATTCTTGCTCATCCGCGACTCCGCTTTTGTAAAAAGTGTGGGCTTCCTCGACCGGCTCGCGACCATATCGACGTCGGACAATACGGTGAAAGCGCGCTTCATCAATTGGTCTATCGCATGGCAAGGAGTAAAGGAAAGACCGATTTTGGGATGGGGACAAGAGAATTACGCGCTCGTGTTCGACAAATACTATGACCCGCGCATGTATGCGCAGGAACCGTGGTTCGACCGGGTACACAATATTATTTTTGACTGGCTTGTGGCGGGTGGCTTTCTCGGACTCTTTTCCTACCTCGCTATTTTTGCCGCGGCGCTCGGCGCACTATGGCGACCGAGCGTCGAGCAAGGAAGTACAGAGGAGAGCAGGCCGAATGTGCGACGCGGCGTGTTCTCTATTACCGAGCGGAGCATTTTTACGGGTCTTCTCGCCGCGTATTTTTGTCACAACTTTTTCGTCTTCGACAATGTAACGAGCTACATTTTATTCGGTACGATACTCGCATATATTATTTTCCGCGCCACGTCGGACGGAACGAATCCGGATGAATCAACGCCCGCACCGATTTCCGCACAAAACGGCGTGCTCCCGAATGGGGCGTTGCCGTTTGCGGCACTCTTTGCGGCCTTCCTCGTGTGGGGAACCGCATGGTATGTAAACGCCGCACCGCTTGCGGCAAACCGCGCACTGCTTGATTCCATCGCGCCACAACAAGATGTCGCGGTTAACCTCGAACACTTTAAGCGGACAATTCTCTATGGTTCGTACGGTACGCAGGAGGCACGCGAACAGTTGGTACAGGCGGCGACTCAGCTTGCATCCTTCGCTTCCGTCTCGACTTCTACCAAACAACAATTCTTCGACTTCTCGGTCGCTGAAATGGAGAAGCAATCAGAAGAGTCGCCGCTCGATGCGAGATTCCCGCTTTTCCTCGGTATCGTGCACGATGCGTACGGTGACTACGCGGGAGGTGCCCGCGAGTTTGAACGCGCACACGGGCTCTCGCAAAAGAAACAATCAATTTTCTTTGAGTTAGGGCGAAATGCCCTCCTTCGTAATGATACAAAAAAAGCGCTTCAGTATTACAAAACGGCGTATGATTTCGCTCCCGAATTCATCGATGCGCGGATGCTGTACGCGGCAGGAGCAATACGCGCGGGGCAGAATGATATTGCAGACGGCTTGCTCTCGCCACTTATCGCGTCGGGACAAGCCGCGGATCAGCGCGTGCTCGCCGCCTACGTATCTCGCGGTGAGTATAACAAAGCGATTGCAATCTGGCAGGCACGAATCAAAGTGATGCCCGATGATTTACAGTCGTACTTTACGCTCGCCGCGCTCTTTTACGAAGCGGGGGATAAAGCAGAGGCAATAGCGACTCTGGAGCGCGTAAAAGCGGTAAATACGGACGTCTCTATGCAGGCGGACTCTCTTATCGAAGAGATAAAAAAAGGCACCGCAGAGGTGCTCTAGCGCTTGTAAATAGCATCCCTGGTGCTACGCTTTAGACAGGAAGACCCGTAGAGCGGAGGGCGGCGGCACTCACATAAGACTTTCACTTTTTGGAGCTCGCACCCGTCCTCCGCTTTGCGGGTCTTTTGCTTTGCAAAAGACTACGGACGGGTGCGAGTCAGCTCGCCCTATGCTTTGTTCGCTTCGCTCACATACGCATTTTTGCTCCGCAAAACCGGATGAAAAGCTATTCACTTTTCATTCCTCCGCTGTGCGGGTCTTTTGCTTTGCAAAAGACGTAAGGCGGGTGCGAGCCAGCTCGCCCTATGCTTTGTTCGCTTCGCTCACATACTCATTTTTGCTCCGCAAAACCGGATGAAAAGCTATCACTCGTACTTCCGGTTCGCTACGCTCACAACGGAAGTTTCTGCTTCGCAGAACCCGATAAAACGCAGTCAACTGCGTTTTATTCCTCCGCTTTGCGGGTCTTTTGCTATATACATACGCTTGATCGAAGTTTAGGTTCGCGGGGATGTGCCGGATACGAGGCGCGGCAAGCGGAAAATGTCGAGTCGTATCGAGCATACGGTGAGACTTTTCCGTGCAGCTGCAACGACGTAGATGGTATATATCCCGCGAACCGGAAACCAAATACCCACCTTGCGGTGGGTACATTGGCGACTTTCGTTTGGATGCCACACATTAAGTGGCACTCACAAAGCAAGTATACCGCGACAATATATCACCGCAACTCCCGCTGTTAATAATTCCAGCACATCTAAAAAAGATTTTTCGAAGGAATTATTTGTTTTGCGAATATATTTTAAATATATTTTCCTAGAAAGATATCCACAGTTGTGAGCGAATAGTGCGCAGTGTGCGTACATCGGTGCTTTAATTAGTAAAACGTTTCGAACGTTCGCGTGCGAAGCGGGTCGAGTTTACAAAACTCACAATAATTTTTTACATCGTATGGCAAAAAAGAGAAAGGCCAAGAAGGCAAAGGCAAAGAAGCGCCGATAGTCCTTTTTGTCCGCCTGAATTCTCTCTTCAGTGCGGCCAGAAAGCTTCAGAAAACAGCCCCGACATTTTGCCGGGGCTGTTTTCATTCCGACGCGAAGAATCCCGCCGCGTGAATAGCACATCTGTACCAGCAAGGCGACGCCTTGCTGGTTACCGTCGCAGGGGTCTTATTTCGGTTACTTCCGCTAGGACGGGGTCAATCCGGGCCATATCGGCATAGTACGATTGAGCGTCGCGCAGCATTTTCTTAGGAGAGGATCTAATGTACGTATCAAAGCCATCCCGGGAAAGTATCGCTGCTATGAGGCGTCGCTCACCTGCGTAATCCGGGAAGCTTGAATATCGGTACTCTCGCATGCGCTGTACGAGTCGTTCCATATTTTTTACCGAGCCGCGTTTCCATCCCGGTTCGAAGAGTTCGGCGACGTTGCAGTGAATATAATTCACCACATGCTGGAAGTATTGATCCTTGCCGATGTGTTTCGATCGGAATGGCTTCATAAAGAGATTACCGGTTCTTTCATATTTCAAATTGAAATACATCGTATATGCAGTACCGAGCTTTTGCATAAATCGCGAGATGCCGCCTTCTCGGATTTCTTTCAAGAGTAAATGGTAGTGATTCGACATCAAGCAGTATGCGCCGATGGACACCAGCGTCTCGGTGCGCGGTCGTTGAGCTATCTGCTCCGTTTTTGCCGACAGGTTGTCTAGTCGCAACTCTTCCGACGAGTTTGCGATATACAGAAGTTTAAGGAAACGTTCTGCGTCGTCTTCTGATCTGAAAACAATTTGCTTATCTATGCCGCGGTTGTAGCAGTGGAACCACTCGTCCTCTTGGAAGGGAACACGACGGTATGCCATGTGCCTCAGAATAGCACATACCAGCAAGGCGACGCCTTGCTGGTATGTGCGGTGGATGCGGGAGGGCGCGAGTGATAGGATGCATGGGATGGCATTTTGGAAAAGAATATTTGGCGACGAGAATCTCGCAGCTCTCACCCGTGCCGAGCCGATCGTGCAGCTTGTAAATGGCCTTGAGCCCGCATTCCGGGCGCTCTCCGACGAGGAATTAAAGACGTTGACCGCGTCTTATATGGAACGTGTGAGAGCCGGGGAAGCACTCGATGGGCTTGCTCCCGAGGCCTTTGCGGCGGTTCGCGAGGCATCTCGCCGCACACTAGGGCAGCGACATTTCGACGTACAGCTCATCGGAGGCATGGTGTTGCATCAGGGCGGTATCGCTGAAATGCGCACCGGCGAAGGAAAAACCCTCGTTGCCACCCTCCCTGCGTACTTGAACGCGCTCACTGGAAAGGGGGTACACGTGGTCACGGTAAACGACTATCTCTCACGCCGCGATGCGGTCTGGATGGGCCAAATCTACAATGCGCTCGGCCTGTCCGTAGGCGTGATAAACCACGAGTCATCTTTCCTCTACGACCCGGCACACTTGTCCTCCGAAGCTTTAGCGAAGGAGGATGCCGAAAGAGATGCAGTGGGGGCGTTCAAGGTTCTGCACGAGTTTCTGCGCCCCGTTACGCGAAAAGAGGCCTATGCCGCCGACATCACGTATGGGACAAACAACGAGTTCGGTTTCGACTACCTGCGGGACAACTTGGAATACGACCCCAAGGTCCTCCGCCAACGCTTGCCGAGCAATGGCGGCTACAATTTCGCAATTGTAGACGAAATCGACTCTATATTAATAGACGAAGCGCGCACCCCGCTTATCATCTCTGCGCCCGTAGCAGATGCCGAATCTCTCTACGAGCGTTTTGCAAAGCTGGCGGTGACTCTTAGCAAAGAAGAAGACTTCACTGTGGACGAGAAGCACAAGCAAATATCGCTCACCGATGCGGGCATAGAAAAAGCGGAGAAGGTCCTCGGTATAGACAATATATATACAGACCAAGGCATCAAGTTCGTGCACCATCTCGAGACCGCTGTTCGCGCCAAGGCCCTGTACGAGCGCGACAAAGATTATGTGGTCCGCGATGGAGAAGTCATGATTGTGGACGAATTCACCGGTCGTCTCCAACCGGGCAGGCGGTGGTCGGAGGGTCTTCATCAGGCAATCGAGGCCAAAGAAGGCGTGTCGGTCCAACAGGAGTCGCGTACCTTTGCGTCGATTACATTCCAAAACTATTTCCGCTTGTACGGCAAGCTTGCAGGTATGACAGGGACCGCGGCCACATCCTCGGAAGAGTTTTATAAAGTGTACGGCTTAAATACCGTCATCGTTCCGACCAACAAGCAGGCGCAAAGAACTGACCTCGACGACCTCATCCTCCAGACAGAATCGGGAAAGATGCGCGCTATCGCGAGACGCGTCAAAGAGCTGCACGAAAACGGACAGCCCGTTTTGATAGGTACCGTTTCAGTGGAGAAGAATGAGCTGCTCTCGGCGCATTTCAAACAAGAGGGCATTCCACACGAAATCTTGAATGCGAAGAATCACGAGCGGGAAGGAGAAATCATTGCGCAGGCCGGGCGACACGGAGCGGTTACTATCGCGACCAACATGGCCGGTCGCGGAGTCGACATCAAACTCGGAGGGAATCCCGGGAGCGAGAAAGAATATGAAGCGGTAAAAAATCTGGGCGGATTATTTGTACTCGGCACAGAACGTCACGAAGCACGCAGAATCGACAACCAGCTTCGCGGTCGCTCCGGACGACAAGGGGATCCGGGTGCGACACAGTTCTTCGTCTCGCTCGAGGATTCGCTCATGCGTATTTTTGCGAATGATGCCATCAAGAAGGTGATGGGCACATTTGGTATTCCGGAGGACGAGCCGATTTACAACTCGATGATTACCCGGTCGCTCGAAAAAGCGCAGACAAAAATCGAGGAACTCAATTTCGACGCGCGCAAACACGTGCTCGCGTACGACGATGTGCTGAACATCCAGCGACAAAGTATTTATGCACGGCGGCGCGCACTCCTCACTGGTACGAACGATGACATTGATGCGGAACTTGAAATGATTTCACTCGGCGAAGACATGGTGAGCGCCGTCATCGAAAAGAAAAAAGTCGAACTCGGCGAATCTTTTTACCCGACAATGCGCAGATTTCTTTTGCAGACTACAGATTATTTGTGGGTGGAACATTTGGAAGCGATGGAATATTTACGCAGCTCAGTAAATCTCCGCGCATACGGTCAGCGTGATCCTCTTGTCGAATACAAAAAAGAGGGTCTCCGGCTTTTCCAGACAATGGAAGAAACATATAAAGCACAGGTTGCATCGGCAATCGGGAACATCATATCCGGCCCACAATCATCGGCCTCGGTTTCCGCCGCAGCCAAGGTTATCCACACGGCAGCAGCTTCCATAACTGCTTCATCCCAAAGCCAGCAAAAGAGTGAATACGGGAGAAATGACAAGGTAACAATCACAAATGGGACCGAAACATTGGAGATGAAATACAAAAAAGCGGAGTCAATGCTTGCAACTGGAGAGTGGAGAATCGTCAATTAGAGCGATATCTCGGCATCCGAGAAGTCTATATTCTCAGTTCTATCTCGGATTCTCGGAATATCGAGATACAGGAAATGAGGGAACAGATTCTGCAGAGGAAATCTTTTTCGCCGTCGCTGTCTGTCGCTGCTGCGTCAGCGCTGTCTCTCGGGCCAGTCGCCCTGCGAGACGCGGCTCAAAAGTTTCCCTCTTAAGATTCTGAAGAGGGAGGGGGCTAGTGGGAGCGCTTGGGTCATTGGAATTTGCTGGTACAGTGCACCTATATGGCGATATATGAGCCCACGATTGGTCTGGAGATACATGCTGAGCTCAAGACTCATACGAAGATGTTTTGTCGCTCTAAGAACGATTCTGATGAATTGGAGCCGAATGTAAATATTTGTCCCGTCTGCATGGCGCACCCCGGTTCGTTGCCGGTAGTAAACAAAGAGGCCGTAAGGCAGGTGCTGCGTGTAGGCGTTGCGCTCGGCGCAAAGCTTGCCGATTACACAGAATTCGACCGCAAGAATTATTTCTATCCTGATCTCCCGAAAGGATACCAACTGAGCCAGTATGCGTATCCACTGGTTACAGGTGGGGAACTTGCCGGTGTGCAAATTACCCGAATTCATCTCGAGGAAGATACTGCGAGCTCTATCCACGACGAGGCGAGCGGTGCGACGGAAATTGATTACAATCGCGCAGGAGTGCCGCTCATGGAATTGGTTACAGAGCCGGTTATAAAAAGTGCGGAGCAGGCCGGCAGTTTCGGTCGCGAACTTCAGCTCCTGTTACGCTATTTGGGTGCGGCTGAGGCCAACATGGAAAAAGGTGAGATGCGCGTTGAGGCAAACGTTTCCGTGAGTACGGACGCGACGCTCGGTACAAAGGTAGAAATCAAAAATCTAAATTCATTCAAGGCGATGGAGCGTGCTGTCGAATACGAGATTAAGCGCCAAATTTCGGTTCTCTCCGCTGGCGGTATTGTTGAACAACAGACACTCGGTTGGGACGAAAATAAGCAAGCGACATTCCCGCAGCGCTCGAAGGAGGGGAGCGCGGATTATCGTTATTTTCCTGACCCCGACTTACCGAGCATGAAGCTCTCGGAAATTAAGGAGTTCTCGGTAGAAAGAATCCGGAGCGAAATGCCGGAGCTTCCTGCAGAACGTAGGGCCCGCTATATAGGTCTCGGTGTTAAGCGTGAAGATGCGGATGCCTTCGTGCGGGATGTGCGGCTCTCGATGTTTTTTGATGAATGCATACAGGGAATGCCCAAAGAGATGGTGAAAATCGCAAGCAACTATCTTGCGAACGATTTGGTAAAAATAATCCGAGATGTCGAGCCGCGAGATACAGAGCAAGGCGATAAAATACCAATGTCCGTTAGTAATTTTGTCGAGTTGGTGCAAATGATAGCCGCAAAGGAGATTTCATCACGTGCCGCAAAAGATATTCTGGCTATTGCGGTTTCTGAGGGGGCCTCGCCTCGAAAGATTGCAACTCTGCGCGATTTACTGCAGAAAAGCGACGCGGGAGCTCTCGAATCGTGCGTCAAAGCTGTCTTAGACAGGAATCCGAGCGTCGTTATCGACTTCAAAGCCGGCAAGGGAGCTGCACTCGAGTTTCTACTCGGCCAATGCATGAAAGAGCTTCGCGGCGCCGGAGATCCTGCGGTACTCAGAGAAATGCTCCAAAACCATCTTAGGTGAGTGGGACTGCTCTTGTCGGCCGTGTTCGTACTCGCGGCGGCGAGGAGACCCAGCGCTGCATCAGCAGATACAGATAACGACGGCCGGAAAGAACGGTCCCCGAACAATATCCACAGGTCTCGCCGTTTTTATATATAGAACTCGGATTGCCGAGTTATACTTAGGCAATATGTCGGACGAGATATTTACAGAAGGCAAAACGTACATCTCGTCCAAACGCGCTTCGGAAAACACAGGTTATGCGCAGGATTATATCGGACAACTGGCACGCTCTGGAATCATCGATGCCCGTCGGATAGGCGGATTGTGGTACGTTTCTGTGGACTCTCTCATCGCATATAAGAAAAACGCCGATGACTACAAGCCGCAAATCGCTCTAGGAGCCCAAAATCGCCCTCAGGAGGAGGGTAGCGTCGTATCCTTCGATGGCAAGGATTTTATTTCTGCCTCTCGTGCAGCCAAAATAACCGGCTACAATCAGGATTACATCGGGCAATTAGCGAGAAAAGGTGCAATTTTGTCCAGACAAGTCGGGAATCGTTGGTATATAGACCGTGATGCCCTCGTTACACATAAGACAGAGAAAGATAGGATGCTCGGTGCTGTCCAATCGGCGTCCGTTGGAATTCCGCACGCCCTTGCACCAGAAACACCCGCTGTAAGCTCTTACAAGGGCTCAGGACCATATCTTACGTATATCAGAGAAGACGGAGATCTGATTCCTGCTATTAAACCCAAGACCGAAAGTGACTTATCGGCACGAAATCCCAATACCGCTGTGTCGCATGAGCGGATAGTTCCTATCAGGGTCGTGCATTCCGCGAGAAGGCACGGCGACACGTCAGTAAAAAGTTTTTCTCCAATCCGGACTTCCGGAAAGACTATACTTACAGCCACAAAAGTGGCAACGATGCTTACCATCGTCATTGTACTTTCGTACGGAATCGTGGAATTGAAAGACAGCTCAACCTACGTCACCAATGTTACTGGTAGCGATAGCGTAATTCAGAGTCCCTATCTCGCAAACGCCTACGAATCTATCGAATGGCTGCTCTCACGCCTCGAAGGCCTCGTGACACGCGAGATTCGCTATACGAGATAGAAAAACGATTCTCGCCAGAAGTTCAAATGCTCCGGAGGGAGCATTTTTGCTATCGCAGAGAGAATACTTGGTAAAAAATCCTTGAATTACGTATATCGGTCATGCGAGTGAGGAGGGAGAACTAGAAAAACGGCGCTGCAGACGTTAACAGGAGCGAGAAATACGGCCTAGAAAGTGGCTCCAGTTGCCGCGGACGATTCGCAGCACGCTTCAAGCAATCTTTTGATGCGAAACAGTGGAAAAAAATGCTATCGGACGCTTTTGGACAGCGATGTCCGATATCCCCACATATGGCGGAAAAGAATGATAAGAATGTCCGGAATATCAAGTAAAATGTAACTAATTCGGACGCACGAACAAGTATGAAATCACCTAAATTTGCACCCCTCCTGCTCACACATCACTCACAATGAGCGACGAGATATTTTTTGACGGTGTCCGATATATTTCCGCGGGAGACGCAGCGGAGATTTCTGATTTGACGCGTGACTACGTGGCACGCTTGTGCCGGGCGGGTACGGTACGCGGACGTCGCATCGGCAAGAACTGGTACGTGGACGACACTTCGCTCAGGACCTTCTTAATTTCAAAGGAATATTCGCGAATGCAGCATCGGCAAAATCTCGTCGAAGAGCGGATGCGCGAGTATCACGGTGCGATACCCGTGACACCGGAGTTGGAATTGAGGCCACATGCAAAGCGGTCGGAGAGGTCCGAAAAGATTGCAGGCGCGCCGAAACATCTTGAAGTGGTGGCGAAACCCGTTGCGAATCAGGCGCGCTCGCTTCACGAATCGCTCGAGCACGCAGTTGCGGCGCACAGCGAAACGGTCTCGCGCGCGGCACAGATTGCAAATTCTCCGTACGGAATGAGTGAAATTGCAACCAAGCTTGCGCATGTCCCGGTGTATGCGGTTTCGCCGATTGGTGAATTCGTTCACAAACTCACCGCACTCTCGCTTGCGTTCATGCTTACCTTTGGCACGTACGCGCTCGTCGATCCTGCGTACGCGCGCTTTGCGGCGAATTCGATTTCCGAGAGCGTCGCCTCCGCTGTCGAAACGTATCGGGGAGGTAAGAATACTGCAGCAACGTTTTCTTTTAATGCACAAAGCAATCTTGCTGCGGTCGCGGAAAATCCCGCTGGCACGCTTGCATCGCTCCTCGGTGCAATCCCGCGCGCATCGCACAACCTTGCCCGCGCTATCAACTCACGTGTCGATTCTCTGGTGTACGGAGTCGCTTTCCAAAACATCGCTCGCTTCAGCGAAGCGAAAGCCACTGTCGCCGTAGAAATTGCACCGTTCGCGACTCCACGCAAAGGCGCGGACGCAGCAAGCGCCGCGCCTACGCAAATCGCGCGCACTACCCCAACGACGGTGATTAACCGTCCGGTCGTCGAGCGCGTCGTTGAACGCATCGTCGAGCGCGCAGTACCTTCGGCTGTTGCGCAGGCGGGAGGGCTAACCGAAGAGTATTTGCAACTGCGTCTTCAAGAACTTGATAACAAACTTTCAAGCAAAATCGGCTCCATTACATCGGTCTCGACTCCTCCGGCTTCCGGCGGATTCACGAACCAAATCGCTCTTTCCAACAAGATAGACAACCTCACGAGCGTCACCATCAAAGATTCCACCATCACGGGCGGGTCTATCTCGGGAGCATCGGTCGCGGCGACCTCGCTCGACGTAACCGGCAATGCGGAAATAGACGGCAATCTTACCGTCGGCGGGAGCATAACGGGCGGGACATTCAGCGTCGGCACGACGACGCTCACCAACCTTTCTGTCACCAACACCTCAACTTCGACCTTCGCCGGACCGGTGACATTTGGTTCGAATCTTTTGAATATTATTTCCACGGGGCAGATTGTGGTTGGTGCGGCGAGTGCGACTTCGTCTGCTCTATTCCAGATTGATTCCACGTCGCAGGGTTTCCTCCCACCGCGTATGACGACAGCGGAAAAGAACGCAATCGCATCTCCCGCGGCAGGTCTCGCAGTGTTTGACACGACTCTGAACAAGCTCAATGTGTACAACGGCACTGCATGGAAAAATGTCGGCGCGACCGAGATCAATGGCGAAGTGACCAGCGGCACAGCTGGCTCGATTCTTTTTGTAGGGGACGGCGGTGTGCTCGGGCAAGACAATGCGAATTTCCACTTCTCGACATCGACCAATCGCTTCGGACTCGGCACTTCGACCCCGGCGACTATTTTCGATATCTACGGCACCGACGCATTGCGCCTCCCCGTCGGCACGACTGCACAGCGACCGGGCGCGGGTCTGCAAGGTGTGGGTCAGGTGCGATACAACACGACATCGCACCAGTTCGAAGGATTCGGCGACAACAGCGTGTGGCAGGGACTCGGCGGCGTCATTGACGCCGACCAGGATACTTACATCACCGCGGATACCAACAATACCGACGAAGATACGCTCCGATTCTTCACGCTCGGTATCGAGCGATTCGCGATTTCGAATGCTGGCGCGATATCAGCGACGGGCGCAATCACCTCCACTGCTACTGCTGCGAACGTCCTTCCATATGCATCTTCGACAGCAATTACTTCTACCATCGGATATTTTGGAACCGCGTCTACCACCGCGCTCATCGTGTCCGACTCACCATCCGGAATCCTGCAGACATCTTCCACCGGCGCGGTTTCTGCTCTCACCACATCCGCCGCACTCGCGGCATTACTGAGTGATGAAACTGGAAGTGGCGCGCTTGTCTTCGGTACTTCGCCTGTCTTCACCACACCAAACCTCGGCACTCCTTCAGCTGCAACGCTCACCAATGCGACAGGACTGCCAATCGGAACAGGCGTGAGTGGATTAGGAACCGGTGTCGCCACCGCACTCGCAGTGAACGTTGGTTCCGCCGGCGCATTTGTCGCGTTCAACGGCGCACTTGGTACGCCATCTTCAGGAACGCTGACTAATGCAACAGGCCTCCCCGTCTCGACCGGTATCTCGGGACTTGGTACGGGTATCGCTGACTGGCTCGCGACACCGTCCTCTGCAAACCTCATTACTGCACTCACCGACGAAACGGGAACGGGAAGTGCCGTATTTTCTGCAGGGCCGACGTTTACCGGTAATACAATCTTGGCAAATGCATCCACCACAGCTCTCACTTCCACCACGCTCTTCTCGACAACAGCATCCACCACCAACCTCGTAGTCTCGAGCGCGCCATCCGGTGTATTGCAAACAGATTCCACTGGAACCGTCTCCGCATCCTCGACCCTCTCCGTCGCATACGGAGGCACAGGAGCAAACACTCTCACAGGTCTCGTGCAGGGAAATGGTCTCGGCGCATTCACCGCAATCACTAACTCTTCAACCGTCGGACAAATCCTTCGAGTCACCGGCGCTTCCACATTTGCATGGGGCGCACTCGACTTCGATGACTCGGATGCAATCACCGGAACACTCGCCGACGCCAACATCGAAGACAACATCACGGTCACCGGCGGCACGCTCGGAAGTAATACCATCGCAAGTGGCGCCACATGGGCAACCGCAGGCACACTTACCATCGGCGACAACGGCGACGCCGTGAATTTCGACACCAGCACATGGGATGTGACCGCCGGCGCATTCTCCGGTGTGACTACTCTCGGACTCTCTGGCATCATCACCTCCACTGCAACTGCTGCCAATGTGCTTCCGTACGCATCTTCGACAGCAATCACATCGACGAATCTGTATTCGACCACTGCTTCGACGACGGACCTCGTCGTCTCAAATGGGGTGACGCTTTCCGGCTTTGCAACGAATCGCATCCCATATCTTGCCGCCGCAGGCGCGCTCACAAGCGCATCCGACTTTACTTTCGACGGCACGACACTCACCGCTCCGAACCTCACTTCGAGCGGCAATGTGTCGCTCGGCAATGCGACAACCACAAATCTTTTCTCCACGACCGCATCGTCAACAAATCTCTACTCGACGAACGCGAATTTCGGTTCGATTACGTTTACGAACACACTCGGAGTTTCTTCGGGTGGTACCGGAGCGACAACGTTCGGACAGGGTTGGGTGTATTCGGCTGGCGGCACGATCGCACTTGCGGCGAGCACTTCACCGACGGTTAACTACATCACTGCGACCTCCACGACCGTAGCGTCGACATTCCCATATGCGTCATCGACCGCAATCACCACCACCGATGTGTATGCCACATCTGCCTCCACCACCAATCTCACCGTCTCAAGCATCCAATCCGCTCTTCTCTTGAATAGCTCGACAGGCGTCGCCGGAGCGTATAGCGGCAGCTCATGTACGAATCAATTCGTGCGAAGTGTGAACGGCGCAGGCGTTGCAACATGTGCCACCGTCGCAAACACCGACCTCGCAAACTCCACCGTCTCATACGGTGGCGTCACACTTTCTCTCGGTGACACCGATGCGACACCCGCGTTCAACCTCGTCGATGCAACGGGGCTCCTGAAGAGCGGCATTGCAAACTCTGGCACGCTGTCATTCGATTGGGCAGACGACGAAGTGGCAGACACCATCACGGTGACCGGCGGCACGCTCGGAAGCAACACCATCGCAAGTGGCGCCACCTGGGCAACTGCAGGCACGCTTACCATCGGCGACAACGGCGACGCCGTGAATTTCGACACCAGCACATGGGATGTGACCGCCGGCGCATTCTCCGGTGTGACTACTCTCGGACTCTCT
>Ga0209542_10002449_pt1 | contig 41499 bp, 40 predicted proteins | sample RifCSPhighO2_01_FD_184028 | JGI IMG/M metagenome (GOLD analysis project Ga0209542, IMG submission 184028) | Soil microbial communities from Rifle, Colorado - Rifle CSP2_plank highO2_0.1 (SPAdes) (version 2) | ecosystem: Environmental > Terrestrial > Deep subsurface > Rock core/Sediment ... | reverse complement strand
CCAACATTACGAGGATTTGCAAACAGAGCAAGACCTTGTTTTTGCCTTGCCTTGTTTAACCTTTCAAAGTCGCGTTTCTCCATATACACCTCCCCCCTAACCTCCACCTCTCCTTTCTCGAGCGCTTGCCGTATCCTTGGCCCGACCAAGGATTCCTTGGTCGGGCCAAGGATGTCATGCAGTTCGAGCTTCAAAGGAATGCTCTCTATAGTTTTGAGGTTCTGGGTGACGTCTTCGCCAACCTCGCCGTTTCCCCTAGTTGCCCCCAGCTCAAACACCCCCTTCTTATATAGTAAGCTCACCGCAAAGCCGTCTACCTTGAGCTCTGCGAAGTATTCGGGATTCTTTACCCCAGAAAGCTTTGAAACGTATTCTTCCCAGCCCTTAAGCTCATCTTGGTTGAAAATATCCTCAATAGAGAGCATGGGAACCCGGTGTCGCACTTTTTTGAAGCTGGGCAAGGGCTGGCCTCCTACCCGCTGAGTAGGAGAATCGGGGGTTATGAGGCCTGGAAACTCCTGCTCAAGCAAAAAAAGCTCGTGCTTGAGCGTGTCAAAGGCAGAATCTGAGATTTCTTCCTTATCTAACACATGGTACAGGTATCTGTGCCGGTTTATGAGGGATTTTAACTTCTCAACCCGTTTTTTGGCCTCTTCCTTTGTCATCCCCTCTATTATATCCAATCTTAAGGGGAGAAGCTATCTTGCAATACGGATGGCGCGCTGAAAGCCCTGGTAGTCACCCAAGGACTTGGCACAGTAGGTGGTCGCGGGGCACCCTGCCCCCGGAGGAGTAACGGTAATAACAAAGGTGGCTCCGTTTGCCAGAGTCCCCGCGCACGCGGGCGGCGGATTGCCTCCGCTGTCGGGACACTGGGTGAGCACGTCAATTCCACTCTGGTCGTCATAGAAAATCTTTTCAATGCCTGCGTCCGCGGCCCCAAAGGCATACACGGAATACCCCAAAGTCCTCAAACTCTCGATCTGGCGAAACAGCAAGGTACTCCCTCCAATCGCGATTGCCAATACCAAGGTGAGTATCATAAAGGAAAGATACAAAGAAACTCCTTTTTGGCTTTTAAGCGGATTATTTCTCAACATCGAAGTTGCGCTGTGAAATAGTTGTTTGCACCTGAACTCTGTTTTGTGATTCTGCTTTTACTCCAACGCTCTGCATTTTGAAGAAAAACGAGACTTTGGGCTGCAAACTGTCGGTCTGGCTTTCGCCCGTTAGAGCGAAACGGAGTTCCTGCACCAAGACATCGCTTGAGGTGAGCGCAACTGCCTGGCCGAAGTTCTGCTCGGTGTCATCGGTAGATTTACGCTCCAGAATCTCGGTTCCTAAAAGGTAGAACTCTTGGCAGAGGTTTTCTCTGCTCAAGAAACGGATACGGTCATTCGTGCCGTTCAGCTCGTAATTATACCCCCTCCCAACAGTGGTCAAGCAATTCTGCGGGCCGGTGTTTAACTCTTTTTTCGCCCCTCTCAACGCCCTTCCCATGTATTCTGCGGCGGAAGAGCTTTCGGTAAGCACTTCTTGCATGGTGATTGAGTCGCGCTGGGAAGCGGTTGCGGAAAACAGGAAGTTTGCCGCTCCTACTGTAAGCACCACGAAAATGGCGACCGCGACCATTAACTCAATAATAGTAAAACCTCTGTTCACCCCGTACGAAGTAGGAAACGCTTTGTGTTTTTTAAAGCGTTTCCGTAGGCCATTGGCGTATATCATATATATAGCATTAGAACTTCGTACGGGGTTCATGGTGTTGGAGTAAGCCAGTTATACAGCTTAGTGGAACCTGTAACGGTGTGGGTGCGGCCGCGCTCTTGCCAGGAAACCTCGGAGTTGACGTCGAGCACGTCTCCTGCCAGAGAAACGGTTATTTTTCTCACGAACACCGTGGTATCCCCTGAGTCATAGTTGTAGAACCCTCCATTAAGCTTAAGGTTCTGGTTTGTAAACGAAACAAGCGCGGAGTCATTGTAATCTGCCTCACACCCAGAGCCGCATCCAAGCAATCCGTCTGTCCATTCTCCTCCCTGGCCTTTGTGGATCTTCAAAAAGTTCGTGTCCCTGATATTCCGCACCAATTCCACTCCTTCTTGAGCAAGGTACGTTGCGGTCAACTGCGCCGTGGTGTTTGGAGCGAATGAAACTGATTGATTCACCAGCATGAAAGCGCCGCCAATGCCAATGGCTAGCACAGCTGTCGCAATGAATACTTCAAGCAATGTGAATCCTTTTTCCTTGGCCCGACCAAGTTGTAGATAACTTGGTCGGGCCAAGTTACACAGTATGCTTTTCATTGAATGCCCACCACCGCTTTTTGGTTAATGGTAATGGTTTTTTGAGCTCCTCCGCTCTCGGCGCTCACAATAATCTGGGCGCTTGATAAGGTTCCGTATGGAACCGCTCCTTCTTTGAGATATACCGCGGGATCCGGAGGAACAATGACCATGCCGAATGCTCCCTGGGTGACTGATGAAATCCTGACCGCGCTCTCCATACTGACGTTTTCCACCACCCCATCTGTCCCTGAATCATACCGCTGGTTGTTGTTGCAGTCTGCAAAGATGACATAGGAGGTGGCGTTTGAGGTAAAATACACGCCGTATCCCGCTATTTTCCCTATTTGGCACTCAAACCATTTCGCCTGCAATGAAAGATCTTTTGTGTGCTCAATATCTTGGGAGATCTTCGCGGCAGCCCGCCCTAAAGCCAGCGCTCCTTCTCCTGACCTCCAGCTGGGAACCATGAGGCCAGTTAACAGCACAACAATACCCGAAACCACAAGCAATTCTATTAAGGTAAATCCTTTCATAGATCACATCCGAAAGGCGAACATTCTTGGAACTCCGGAAACGGAACTTGGGGATTGAGAACGTGAGTTTGCGTGTCACTCCTGCTTTGATTGTCCTGTGCTTCAAGCTCCAGCGTTACAGTTCCTTCTGTTGGAATGGTTGTTGAAGGATTCGCGTTGTTTCCCGAACTAAACGTGTTTCCGTTTATTTTCCATGTGCGGGAAGTAACTGAATTGGCGTTTTGCGAAACAATTGTGTATTCGGAAAGGGAAGAGCTGTCTTTGAGATATAGAATTTCGCCTTGGCTCACCTTGCCAGATAAGCTCGCACACGCGACAAAGTTTACGTTGTCTAAAGAACACATGAACCCCGCCACAATGTCACGCCGAACCGTGAAACCCTTGGTATCGGTGTCTGAAGCTCCGGCATTGTCGCGCACCAGCAAATGCATGGTGTAACTGTTGGGAGCTATCTGCTGCAAGGTATGGTTGCACACGCCACTGCACGTGGCGTCTGGAGCAGTGCCGTAATTCAAAATATCCCACTCGGAATCTGTGATGTTTCCATCAGGGTCGCTTGAGTTATTGTTAAAGGTCAAGGTTTCAATATCATTAGCGTATACTGTGCAGTTTGCGGGCGTGCAGTTAAAACTCGCGTTTGGGGGCTCGTTGAGCTCAATGTAGAAAAACCAGCTGCCAGAATAGTCGCTGCTTTCATTCCCAGCGTTGTCCCTTTCTGCTGACACATGCCAATAGTATCCTGCATGGGTTAGGTTCGGACTTGATATATACTGCGTGGAAGTTACGCCAGTCTGATTAACCTCGGGGTTGTTGAAATTCTGGTTGTTGTCCACTTGGATATGATAGGAAGCAACACCGCTCCCCCCTGGATCGGATGCAGCATTCCAGGTAAAGGTTGGGTTTTCGGTATTCACCGTGCTCTGGTCAAAAGGAGTACCAAGCGTAGGAGTATTGGGCGGCGTTTTGTCTATTTGAACGTCAAGAGGACCTGGAGGTGGTTCTACTGTTTTATGCCCTGCGTTATCCCATACATGCATGCCATACCAAGACTTTCCTTCGGGAGGAGTATCCTGGGGCGACAGGGCACCAGACCAGTTAGTGGAGCCTGGCGGAGCTGCTATCGTTCGTATGTTTTGCCAATCAGACGGAGCGCACTGGCTCACTATGGATTTGTCGCATCTCAAAATGGTCACTTCCTTTAAGCTTGCGTTATCAGAAACAGTCCAGGAAACACTAACATTGGGACTATTTTTGTTCACCCAAGAAGGCGGACGGGGACTTACCACAAAGCTAGAAATCGTGGGGAACTCTTGGTCTCCGAATATAACTTTTATGGGGCCTCGCGATGTTCTCGGGCCAAGAGGCGGGTCATCGTAGGAATCGGAACCCACGCCTCCACAATGCCCCTGATTCGTTCCATCCGTATCTTCGGTGATGCAGTTCCCGGCGCTGTCGGTTGCGTGGACGCCGTACCAGTAGGTGCCCGCAGGCGGTATCTCACTAAAGGGAGACGCCGCATTGCTTATATGGGGTTCGAGCCCCCAATCGTTGGGATCTTGCGTTCGCCATATCTCATATGTCATCGGAGAGCCTTCCGGATCCACGGCGCTCCATGTTATATCGACGGACGTGCTTGCGGTAACTGTCGCGGGGCACGAAGAGTCAGAACAAGAAACGCCGTTGATGATGAAAGACTGAAATCGCGGCGCGTTGATATCAAGAGTGGTGAATTGTTGATCTGCTCCGTACGCGGTACCAAAGTTCTGCGCCACTGCCCTGAAATGGTAGGTTGTGCCGCCTACAAGGTTTGTTATAGAAGCGTTGAAAGTACCTGTAGAGGTTTTTGTAACAGGCGTAGTACTGTTGCCATACGAAACAGTGGTTCCCCATTCAAACCAAACCGTAGCATTAGCTGCTCCGCCCAAGCTCGTAAGGTCACCATTGAGGGTTGCCTGGGTACCGATTATATCTGTTGCGGCTTGCGTGGTTACGGTAGGAGCAGTGACAACTTTGAAGGTATCGAAAAGGCCTTGCGCGGTATTGTTTGAATTATCTTGCGCGTACCAATGAACATCGTAGAGACCCGCAGAAAAACTTTCTGGAATCTGAATGGTTTTTGTCATAGTAGCGAAGCTCCCCGCGCAGATTCCACTCGTCCAATCAGTATTCCAGGTAGAAGGGTCACCGGGGTTTGTGCCACTCGTAACTATTTTATATCTGCATGAAGCCAGCTCGGCTCCCCCTGGATCGGTATAGAGAATTATAATATCGCAGTCATTGCTATTTTCTATGGGTGGGGAATCCCCAATATATTTACATTCTCCAGCAGTAGCGTTTGAAGTAAACCCAAAAAGCAAAAAAATGGCAAATACAAAAACAATGAGTGAGAACCTCATGGAAGAACTTGTACCTCTAAGGGGTTTACGATTTCTTCTCCAGGCTTCACGCTGTGAGAAGAACGAACGAATACCTGGTCCCGTGCTTTAATGTCGGAAATCGTAATCACCCTCTTTTCAGGAATAAAGCTTGTTTCTCCGGAATCATCACCAATGGGAGGCAACGTGAGTTTAATCATCTGGGTGTCTACTCCCAAGCTTATGGTGTAGTCCAAACCTCCTTGGCTGACCACAAAGCTTTGATTGCCAACGCTTTTGACCTCGCCCACAATGTTAAACACTTCTCCTGATTGCTCCTGAACCTGGGTTTGAGATTCCTGCCGCTGCTGCGCGAAATAATATACTCCTCCAATGACCGCAGCCAGCACAATGAGCAAACCAAGTTGGGTTGAAGTAATGCTTTTCATATTCATTCAGTATACCAAAAGGGAAAGATACCAGTCCACAAAGAAATCCCCAGCAAGCAGCGCAAGGAACGTTCCTGCTATTAAAAAGGGACCGAACGGCACTTTGGAACCCAGGTGTTTCTTTTTCAAAAGCATGAGGGAAACGCCAACCGCTGCTCCCGCGAGGAACGCAAAGAACAAAGCAACCAATATATTGGGCCAGCCAAGGAACAAGCCCATGAACAGCACGAGCTTTGCGTCACCCATGCCCATCCACGTTTCTTTTGAAGCAAGAACAAGAGCCAGGAAGAACAGGGCGGGAACCGCGCCGAGCGCGAGGGAAAAATCAAAAGCCCCAGCATTCCATGACTCAAGTGCTCTCCAGGCCAACACGAGGGCGAGCGCGGGATACAAAACCTTGTCTGGAATGAGGTAATACTTCAGGTCGTAGACGAAGATGACGATAAGCAAACTCGCAACAACCCAAAGATAGATTAAACTTGGCCCGGCCAAGTTGTGGATAACTTGGTCGGGCCAAGTTGCGACAAAGAGGATACCGGTAGCAAGTTCTACTAAAGGATACTGCCAAGAAATAGGTGCTTTGCAGTAGCGGCATTTCCCTTTCAAGAGAACAAAGCTCAAGAGGGGAATCAGGTCATACCAGGAAAGCGAGTGCTTGCAGTGTGGGCAGTACGACCTTCCCTTAAGCGCGCTCTCCCCCTGTTCCAGGCGGTATATGACCGAATTGAGAAAACTTCCCACCACTAGCCCAAAAACAAATACGATGAAGGAAACCATTCCTTCATCGTATCATGTTTCTGTCGGTCTGCAGTACTGCTACTCGCAGTCGGTCAGGGTGAAAGTAAACGTGTCTGCCACGTCTCTCTCGCGCACTCCGCCGGGACCTGCTGCCTGATAGACAACGTTTCCTGACGTTGCCGAAGCTTCTTCAAGCTGGGCGTGCACGCAGTAATCGTTCACCGGGCTCAACGTGTTGTTCGCCACCCAGGTGTACTGGTTGGGGGCCGCGTTCGTGGGATCGGTGGGAACGTTGGGCATGAACGTTCCAATAGCAGTCACATCATCTGCTCCTCCGGTAGTGGAAACATACTGCTGGGCTCCTGCTCCGCAGGCTGCCGCGTCATAGCAAAGCTCCATGGCAGTTGAGATCTGGCGGATGTCTGAAACACGCTTCGCGTCTCTCGCGTTCTCCCGCGCTCCACCCAAGGATACAAGCACGATGCCTGCCAAAATACCGATGATGGCAATGACCACTAAAAGCTCAATTAAGGTAAATCCAGCTCCACTTTTCTTTGAGAAAAGGTGGGGCTGGATAAAACCCTTTTGTCTTTGCATAAGATTCTTGTTTGTTATTAAAGGAAATAAACGACCTTTGTTGTTTTTACATTATGGGCACGCTGCCAAGGAAGCGGGAATTATAGTCATGTACTGGCTTCCTTTTTCTGAAGCAGCAAACACCCTGCCGTCTGAAAGTCGAGCGTACACGCAGTATTCGGCTCCCGCGGCAGATGTATAGCCGCAGTAAGCTCCCGCCGCGCTCTCAACCGTTGAGGCCGCTGTTGTGCATGTTGCGCTTCCGCCTCCAGGTTCCGTGGGAAGAGTCGGCATATAGGTGCCGACGACAGTGGTGGTCAATCTTTGGTTCGCGTCAGCCGCTATGGCAAGAAACGTGGAATCGTTCACGGTGTTGCACGACGTGTCGCCATAGCACAACTCCATGGCAGTAGAAATCTGGCGGATGTCTGAAACGCGCTTGGCGTCACGCGCTCGCGCTCGAGCCGGACCCAACGCAACCAGCACAATGGACGCCAACATGCCTATAACCGCTATAACCACAAGCAGCTCGATCAAGGTGAATCCTTTTTTTGAATGTTTCATAGTTTCTGAAAGTTGCATGAAATGCGACCTTTGGATAATTTTCTATTCCTTTAGTATACACCCTCAAATGAAGTCAAGGCAAGATGAGTTACCAACAGGGGCACTGGGTGGGAGCTGCTTCCAACTTGCGGGTTCCTCTCTCGCTTCCCGCGAACACTTCTCCGCTTTCCAGGTTCGCGTACACGCAGAAATTCTGGGTTCCGCACTGCGTTGCTCCTCCGCTGTTGTTCAGCCAGAAGTACGAAGAACCGAGCGGGTCTTTGGGTATTTCATCCAGATACACGCCCGTGTCTTTTGGTATTTTGGCATCCTGCCATTCGTTAGGCGTGTATACCGAATATGCCTCGTCGTCAGAGTAATCAAGCTCCAGAGCCGTGCTTACCTGGCGAATATCGAACTGGCGCCTTGCGTCCCTGGCTTTTCCCCGAGCTCCTTGCAAAGAAACCAAAATGGTAGAAGACAAAATCCCTATAATCGCGATCACCACAAGCAGCTCGATCAACGTGAATCCGTTTTTCTTCATTCAGACAGTATACCTTAAATCGTGACGAGTTGGTACAAAGGCAGAAGAATGGCTGCCATTAACCCTCCGACCAAAAGCCCCAGGATAACGATGAGCAAGGGTTCTAGTATAGAAAGGAAGCTCTCCACGGTATTTGCGAGCTCCCGCTGGTAGAACTGCACCACGTTCAGCAACGTGGTGTCTAACGAGCCCGACTGCTCTCCCACTAGAACCATTTGCGTGAACACCGGAGGGAATTCCAAAGGATATCTTCCTAAAACGTCGCTGATGCGCTCTCCTTTTCTCACCGCTTCTTTTGCCTCGCCCAGTATGCTCTTGTAGTAGTCGTTCCCCACGATTTCCTGGGTTATCTCAATCGCTTCAACAATGGGAAGGCCTCCGGCGATCAGCGTGGAAAGATTCTCGGCAAAGCGCGAAAGATACATCATGCGCAAAAAGGAGTTCAGAGCGGGAACCTTGAGCACGAACAGATCAACGTTGTGCTTTCCCTGCGGCGTCTTGATATATCTGAGCAAAAAGAACACTCCTAGGGCCAGGAGCAAAAACACGAGCCACCACCAGGTGTTGAGGAATCCCGCCAAACCAATGACAACTTTAGTGATGAACGGAAGCTCTCCTCCCAAGTCACCCAGAATGCGGGTTAAGTTGGGCACCACGAACGCCATCATGAGAGTGAGCACGACGACTCCAGTGCCGACAATAAAAGCGGGGTATGTGAGAGCGCTCTTTATCTTGTTCTGGAGATTGTATTCCCGCTCCAAATGGTCTGCCAAAGACTCCAGAACCTCGGAAAGCGAGCCCGCGCTTTCTCCGCTTTTCACCATGGAAACATAGTATGAAGAGAAAACATCCGGATTCCTGCTCAATGCCTGGGATAGAGAGGTTCCTCCTTCCACATCCTCTGAAATCCTCATGATTTTCTCGGCAAACATTCTATTCCTGGTCTGCAGAGCCAGGGTTCTGAGGGCTTCCAGCAAGGTAACCTGGGATTTGAACAGGATCGCCAAGTGCCGCGAAAACATCATGACGTCTTTTGCTTTTACCCGTTCAAAGAACGAAATAGATTTTGAGTAAAAGGGCTTGTCACCCGATTCTTCCAAAATGGTGACGGTCAAGCCGTGCTGGCTGAGCAACTGCAAAGCAGCGTCTTTTGAAGAAGCTTCAATAACTCCTACTTGGGTTTCTCCTGTTTGGTTCCTCGCTTGATAGTTGAACTTCACCCCGTTAGAGATAGGAAACGCTTCAATCTGTTTTTCAGATAGCGTTTACCCATACCAGATTTAAGATATATCTCTCTTGACCTTGCATCTTGTTCGTTGACACACGCTTCATAATAGATGAATTTCCATGGACCTCTCTTATTCGTTGAACGACTTTTCCCAGAATTGTGCTGATTGAAGCGTTTCCGTAAATCATTGGTAGAACCTGTATACCACCTCCTGTTCTTGTTTTGAAGCACATACACATAGAACATGGTTGATGAGCTATCTCTAACGGGGTTCATCTAATAAGGTTTCGCAATTCGGCAGGGTGCAGAGAATAGGCGAGCGCGTTGTCCATGGTGATTTCCTTTGCCTTTACTAAGCTTGCCAAACTCCGGTTCAAGCTCACCATTCCCATTTCTGCCGAGGTTTCTATGACCAGGGGCAATTCGTGTATCTTGTTTTCCCGAATGAGGTTTGAAACCGCGGGAGTCGTGAGCATGACTTCCAAAGCGGGAATGAGCCCGCCTTTGGTGCGAGGGAGTAAGCGTTGGGAAACCACGCCAAGCAAGGAACCCGAAAGCTGAGCCCTGATCTGGTCTTGCTGGTCTGCGGCGAACGAGTCAACGATGCGGTGCACCGATTGGGCGGCTGAATTGGTGTGCAGGGTGGCAAACACCAGGTGCCCGGTTTCCGCCGCGGTAATCGCGGTTGCAATGGTTTCGGGGTCTCGCATTTCTCCTACCATGATGACATCAGGGTCTTGACGAAAGGTTGCTCGCAATGCCCGGGCAAAACTCACGGCATCCTGCCCTATTTCCCTTTGGTCTACAATCGCCTTGTCATCAGTAAAGATATATTCAATAGGGTCTTCAATGGTAATAATGTGGTCATTCCTCGTGTGGTTCACCTCGTCTACCAAAGCAGCCAACGTGGTTGACTTTCCATGGCTCGAAGGCCCGGTTATTAACACGAACCCCTGGGTTGCCTTGCTGAACTCGTGGAGAACAGGAGGGAGGTTCAGTTCTTCAATGGTGCGGATTTTTGCCTGGATCAACCTGAACGCGGCAGACAAGGTGTTCTGCTGGTAGAATACGTTGGTTCGGAAGCGCGCTTTTCCTGCTAAGGCGTAGGAAAAATCCACTTCTTTCTCGCGTGACAATCGCTCTTTCTGTTCCCCGGTGAGCAAAGGAAGAATCATTTCTTCCAAAGCAGCTCCAGTCAGCTTTTTTCTCTTCACCAAGGGCACCAACCTTCCTTCCACCCGTAAAATGGGAGGTTGGCCTTCTGATAAGTGCAAATCCGACGCTTGTTCCGCTAACGCTAACCCCAGCAGTTCTTCCATAGAGTGATAGTTATTGGTTTTTAGTTTATAGTTTGCAGCAGTTTCTGGAGTTCCTCAACAACCTGCGTAGGAGTGAAATGCGCCTTGATAAGATACCTGTCTGCTCCCAGAGACAGCCCTTTCTCGATCTCCTCTTTTTGGCCAAGGTTGGAAAGGAGCACCACTTTCAATCCTTTCAATTGTTCGTTGCTTCTGATGCTTTGCAGTACTTCCCAGCCATTCTGCTTTGGCAAAACAATGTCGAGCAGGACTACGTTTGGAACCGACTGCTCCAACATGCTCAAACCCTTTTCGCCGTTTTCTGCAACTTCAACCTCAAACCCCGACTCTTTGAGCTTGGTGCTGTAAATATCTATTAACAATGGGTCGTCCTCAATAAGCAGTACTTTCATCCCGTTAGAAACTATCTTCTATCATGGATTATATATCCCGTTAGCATTGTGCGCGACTGTTTGCAGTTTCTAACGGGATTCATATCATTCCTCTGTTGCTCTCACCACTTCTTCAACAGTGGTGATGCCGTCGAGTACCTTTAAGATACCATCCTGGCGCAAAGTCGTCATCCCCTGGCGTTTCGCCTCGTCAAAGATCTTCTTCTCAGACGGGTCTTGGAGCACTATTCGTTCAAGTTCGTCTGTCATAGACAATATTTCAAACAGGGCAACGCGGTCTTTGAATCCATTGCTCCCGCACGACTTGCAGCCCCGCGCGGCAAAGATCTGAAAGTCTTTTTGCAAAATCAAGGGTTCCGCGTACTTCTTTGCATCTAAAGGAAGAGCCTCAACTTCTTTCTTGAGCATTTCGAAAACGGCCTTTGTGGGTTTTTCCTTTTCCTTGCACTCGTCGCACAGTTTTCGAATGAGGCGCTGGGCAACGGCAATGCTCAAGGTGGAAGGAATGAGGTACCTATCGATTCCCATGTCTATCAACCGCGGAATAACGCCAGTTGCGTTATTCGTGTGCAGAGTGGAAAGCACAATATGCCCGGTTAAGGCAGCATGAATAACCAAAGAAGCTGTTTCTTTGTCGCGCACCTCTCCCACCATGATGACATTGGGGTCTTGGCGCAAAATCTGGCGAAGCCCAGAAGCGAAATCATACCCAATTTCAGGCCTCACCTGCGATTGGTTGATCCCTTCAACCAGATACTCCACCGGGTCTTCAATAGAAACAATATTCACTCCTTCCTGGTTCAGGATCTGCAAAATAGCGTACAAGGTGGTGGTTTTGCCCGAACCCGTGGGACCGGTGGAAAGCACCAAACCATACGGTTTTTTGATCGCTGCTTTTACTTTTGCGAGGTTTGAGCCAGATAACCCAAGGTCTTCGAATTTCTTTAATCCTTTGGAAGGGTCTAACACGCGAATAGCCACCTTTTCTCCCAAAGCGGTGGGGAACGTGGACACGCGAAAGTCTATATTCACCCCTTCAATGGGAGCCGAGAACCTTCCGTCTTGCGGCACCCTCGTTTCGTCAATCCTCATATTCGACAAAATCTTCACGCGAGAGAGAATCGCTTCTTGTACTTTCTTTGGCAGGAACAGGGAAGCGTGGAGCTCTCCTAAAAACCTGAACCTCACGCGTACCTGGTCTTTGGTGGGCTCAACGTGAATGTCTGAAGCGCCTCCCTCAACCGCGGTTCGCAAAATAACTGCCACCATTTTGGTAATGGGAGCTTCTTCCACAATGCGCGACAAAGCCCTGCTTTTTACCTCGCCTTCTTCGCCCAGCTTGTCATGCACTTCTTTTTGCAGAGCTTCCAGGGCTTCTGTCATCTCGCCTTTCAAGTTCCGGTACTGGCGCAGCAGAGCCTCGAAAGTGGAGAGGGAGATCAAGGAAACCGTGTAGGTGAAGTTTCCCTGTCGCGCCAAAAACTTCAAAGCGTCTTTGGCTGCCGCATCTTCGGGAGACACCATGCCGATTTCCAAGGTTTTGTTTTGCTGGCCCAAGGGAATCATTCTGTAGTACTTTGCCGAATCCTCGGGAATGAGCTCCAAGACGCGCAAAGGGATCTCTTCAGCAGCTATCTTTTTTAAAGGAACCTTCAAAGCTTCGCTCTTCAAAGAAAAAAGCGTCTCTTCGTCAACGAGCTTTTGCGAGAGCAAAGCTTCTTCTATTGAAACGCCAGAAGCTGCCGCGCTTGAGGCCAACTCTTTTGCCTTTGCTTGGTCAAGGATTCCTTTTTGAATGAGAAGCTGGAGTACGTCCATCCCGTTAGAAGCAGATCGCGATCAGCGCCAATCCGCAAACATTATTTATTTTCATGATCTTGTATCATTGATTTATGCATTGGACTTATCTCGTGAGCGATCGCGGCTTCTAACGGGATCCATGAAGTTAGAGAGGCAGGAACGGGTTCTGCCTTCCCAGGTTTTGGGGAATTGCGGGTTCTGCCACAGGCTCGCTGAACTTTTCAAAGGGGTTGCTCTTCAGGAATTCAAAATCAATGTCAACGCTCCTGGTTCCCGAAGGCGCCAAAGACGAAGCCGGAGCTTCGGGAAGGGGCTTGAAAAGACCCTGGTACAAGACGAACGCCGTGACTCCAAGCACTCCGAACAGCAACAGAGCAAGCAAGCGCTGCATTTGGCGCTGCTGCACTAAAGTTTTTGGTTTGGGAATGGAAAATGCCATATAGTTACAACGAGTAGGCTGAAATATGGATATGGAACTCAAAGCGTGTTCCTTCCCGCGGGGTTGCAAACTCCAGGGATGTCACGTTCATGGCGCGGCTCGACTGCTGAACCCGTCGCAAGAACTCTTTTAAGCCCTCGTAAGCGCCGTCGGCAGTCACGTTCACCTCAACCTCTTTGGGCGAGGAATCCTCGGCAACGTTCGACGATACCGCGGTTACGATAAGCCCTGAAGAAGCCGCGATGTCCTGCAAGGTGTCATACAGAGAAGGAAGGTTAGGAGCAGAAGGAAACGCAGAGTCAAGATGTGAAAGCTCGGTTGGATACTGCTGGAGCTCTTTTTCCAAAGAACCGAGTTTCGCGAAATATGCTTCGCGGTTCTGCGTTTCGGTTTCAGCCGCGTTCAACGCGTTTCTTGCCAGAGAAAACTCCTGGTACGCGGGCCACGTCCAGAGCAAAAGCACGATCACGGCGAGAGCGAATATTCCAATGACGACAAATGGGGACTTCATGGGGCGAATGTAAGTTCCATAGTAAAAAGCACCTGGCCTTTTGAAAGGGAAACATCAGTGAGCTTCACGTTGCGCAGTTCTTGCTGGCCTTCAAAGCTCGCTATCTGCTCGCCCAAACTTCCAAAGTCAGTGCTTTGGCCGCTCAGCACCATGCGGTTCTCTTGAACGTTCAACCGCGCGTCGTTAAAAAACACCGAGGGGTGCGTTCTTGCTTCCAGGAACGCGAAAAAGGGAAGGGTGTCATCCTGGGACTTCAGAAAGGAAGAAAAATACTCAATTCGCTTTTGGTAACCCAACACGCTCCTTTCTAGTTCCCGCTCTTGGCTGGTTTTTCCTCCCAAGAGCACGGTGTTCAGTTCGGCAGTACTTTGTTCAGTGTTTCCCTTGAGCACCTGAAACAATACAAACAGTCCGGCCGACAACACTAAAAGGGAAATACCCGTATACAAAACAGTGTTCTTTGTGAAAAACGACTCGGACTGTGTTTTGGGAATGAGGTCTTGCATATTTATTGAAGTCCCCGGAGCGCGGCTCCCACTGCCACCGCGTGTGAAGGGCCAAGATTCTTAAGCGTTTGCTCGAGCACAGGAGGGTAATACAAGTTTTCAAAAGGGTTGGCGATACTCGTGGGTTTTTTCACGGTTGTTTCCACATACTCTCGCAATCCAGGGAGCAAAGCGGTTCCGCCTGCCAGAATGATCTTCTCGACCTCTTTCCCTCCCTGCTGTTGGAATTCTTTTGAAACCCGCTCGAGCTCCGAAAGAAGAATGTCTACCATGGGAGAAAGGATAAGGGCAAGGTTCTTGTCTGTCATGCCTTTTTCAAACTTGTAGCGTTCCGCCATTTTGGCGTCAACAGACAGGGATTTTGCAATGCGGTCGGTCAAACTGTTTCCCGCCACGTCCACGCTGTGGGAAACCCGCAAGGTGCGCTTTGCAATAATGTTCACGGTGGTGCTCTGCGCGCCAATGTCTAGGAGCGCAAGAGAACTCTTGTCTTCCTCGTTTACGCACGAGCGCATGATACAGAACACCTCTGCTTCCAATCCCGAAAGCGTCAGCCCCGCGAGATTCGCGATTTCCTGGTACTGGTTCACGATCTCCTTGGGAACCGCCACCATCAAAATTTTCAAAGGGGTCTTTTGCTCAAAGGTTCCTTCCAAGAGCTGCCAGTCGAACGTCACCTCGGAAAGCGGAAGGGGAACGTGCCTTCTTGCTTCAAACGCCACGGCTTCTGGCAATTCCTCTTTGGTCATAGGCGGAAGCTCGAAATGCGTGAAGAAGCTGGAGAAATCGGGGAGTGAAAAAAGCGCGTCTTTAGTCTGGATTTTTGCTTCCTGCAGAATTGCCTTGAGCACCCGCGCGATATCCTGCTTTGAAAGCACCAGGGTGTTCCGCTCAAAGGTGCGGAAGGGTTTGTCGTACAATGCGGAACTCTGAAGCTCCGCGTAATTCTTCAAACTCTTCCTGCCTCCCCAGCGCTTCACCTCGGCTATCTTCACGGCAGATGTTCCAATGTCAACCCCAAGAAAACTCTTGGGCAATACTGTGAATGAACGAAAAGGTAAGGGTAGTTTCATCCCGTTAGAGATAGGAAACGCTTCGCAACGTTTCCGTCATTCGTTGGTAAACTATAAAACCTTTTGTGAAATCTCTAACGGGATTCATGTAGTATATCAAGAAAGCTGCGCAAGTGCCACAGTTGTATATTGTACCACACCAAAAACCAAAGAGAAAAGAAAAAGCGGCGGGGGTGAGATTCGAACTCACGAAGGACTTGCATCCTTAATGGTTTTCAAGACCATCCGGATAAACCGCTCCCGCACCCCGCCCTGAGCATAAATGCGGAGAGGGTGGGATTCGAACCCACGAAGGGTATTACCCCTTAACACATTAGCAGCGTGCCGCTTTCGGCCACTCAGCCACCTCTCCTTAAACACCCATAGTGTACCTGAATTTTTAGGGGAAATCAACTTGCCTATTCGCTTTTCGTTTGATATCCTGACAAAAGAAAGAGAGGTCAAGATGAGATACATGGTAACGATCTGCACGAAATGCAGTTCCGGCCACCGTCTCTCTGAGCCTTGCGCATTAGCAAAGACGAGAAAGGACACGTTTAGGCACAAGGTACAGTTTCACGTGTGCGCAGCCGAAGACTGTCCCGGCCCTTTCGAACATGAGCACGCCCTCCAAAGGGCGGAACAGAACCGAAAACGCGTCATGAGAATGGTCAAATTCGCTCCTTCGGTAGAGGATCTTCGAATCTAGAGTGCAAAGGCCCGCACCGCGCCTCAAAGCGGTGCCTTTTTATGCTTGAATTTTCCCTTAAAAAAGGTATATTGAAAAACATGCGCCCGTAGTTCAACGGACAGAATGAGGGATTGCGGATCCCTTGATAGAGGTTCGATTCCTCTCGGGCGCACACATGAATCTTGCTACCCTTCTTTCACAAGTCCCCCGAGTTGGCCCTGTCTACCAAAAACGGTTGAAGAATCTCAGAATCACGAGTGTGCGTGACCTCCTTTTTTATTTCCCCCGCGGCTATGAGGATTTTTCGAACATAACTCCCATTGTGAACCTCAAGGAAGGAATGAGTTTTTGCGTTCGAGGAAAGCTTTTAGAAATACAGGAAGCAAGAACGTTCAGAAAGCGAATGTCTCTTACCACGGGCCTTGTTGAAGACAAAACAGGAGCAGTTCGCATTTTATGGTTCAACCAACCCTATCTTGTCACGTCTTTAAAACAGGGCGACGAAGTGTATCTTGCGGGAAAAGTGGTACGCGACAAGCAAGGCATTTTCCTTGGGAATCCTGTGCAGGAAAAAGCGCAGAACTCAACCTTTGAACTCACTCATCTCGGACGAATTGTGCCTGTGTACGCGGAAACCTCAGGAGTTTCTTCGAGATGGCTCCGTTCTATTATTAAATCAGTGCTTGTTCAGCTTGAGGGCATTTTAGAAACCCTTCCTCAAGAGATCCTCAAGGGAAAGAACTTTCCTGCTCCCCAAAAAGCGCTTTGGCAGATACACTTCCCAGATTCCATAAAAGAAGCCGAGAACAGCCGGAACCGGTTTGCGTTTGAAGAGCTCTTCCATATCCTTTTGTTCATTCTTTCTGAGCGAAAGAAAATAGCTTCCATTAAAGCTCCTCCCATTCCCTTGGACACTGCCGTAATGTCGCGTTTCACCAAAAAGCTTTCCTTTCAGTTGACTGACAGCCAGAAAAAAGCTGCATGGCAGGTGCTCAAAGACCTGGAACAGCCGCGCCCCATGAACAGACTGCTTGAAGGCGACGTGGGTTCGGGAAAAACCGTGGTTGCCGCAATGGCCGCCTTGTCGGTCGCAAAAGCAGGGTACCAAACCGTGTTCATGGCTCCAACGGAAATACTTTCTCAGCAGCACTTCAAGAGTGTGGGCGCGTTGTTAAGCCCATTCAAGTTAACCGTGGGATTGCTTACCGGAAGTTCAGATCGCTTCATTTCCCCCAAGCTTCCCAATGACTCCATTGAGGTTTCAAGAACCAAATTGTTGAAAATGGCGCTGGAAGGAAAAGTGAACCTTATCATCGGGACGCACGCGTTAATACAGGAAAAGGTGCGGTTCGGAAATCTGGGCCTCGTCATTATTGATGAGCAACACAGGTTCGGCATTAAACAGAGGGCAAAGCTCTTGCACCGCTCAACCCTTATTCCCCACTTACTCTCGTTGACCGCAACCCCCATACCCAGAACCCTGGCGCTCACCGTGTATGGAGACCTCGACCTCTCTTTGATCGCAGAACTTCCAAAGGGAAGAAAAGAGATTATTACAAAAGTTGTTGCTCCTGAAGAACGGAAACAAACCTATTCATTCATCGCAAAAGAAGTGAAAGCAGGAAGACAAGTGTTTGTCATTTGCCCTCGCATTGAGAAAACAGAAGAGAGCGGAGCGCTTGAGATGAAAACCGTGAAAGAGGAACACGAAAAGCTTTCCAAGGAGATATTCCCCAAACTGAACGTAGGCATGCTCCACGGGAAAATGCCCAAAACCGAAAAGGAAGAAGTCATGAGGAAGTTTAGAATGGGGAAAATACACATTCTGGTTTCCACCTCGGTGGTGGAGGTTGGGGTAGATATCCCCAATGCCTCGGTCATGCTCATTGAGGGGGCCGAGCGTTTTGGCCTGGCCCAGCTCCACCAGTTCCGAGGCAGAGTGGGAAGAGCAGAACACCAATCATACTGTTTTCTGCTTACCGAAAGTTCGAGTTCGGGCATTCTTTCACGACTGCGCGCGCTTTCGAGCGCCAAGAACGGATTTGAGCTTGCCGAACTCGACTTAAAACTGCGGGGCGTTGGGAGTTTTACCGGGACCAAACAATGGGGAGTTCCGGATTTTGCCATGACGCAGTTAACCAACCTCAAACTGGTGGAAGAGGCACGGGAAGCCGCAAAGAACCTCCTGGAAAAAGACATTGCGTTAAAAAAATATCCCTTGCTCAAAGCACGGGTGCAAGAACTCCGCTCCAACCTCCACCTCGAGTAGCTCGTATTCCTAGGTTGAGCCTAGGTGTGGATAACTAGGCCGGGCCTAGTTTAAATAGAAGGCGCCCTTGTATGGGCGCTCTATATAATCCACACACTAGGCTCAACCTACTAACGGAACTTTGGCGTGTGCCAGAATCCAAGATACCGGCCGAGCATGAGCCGTATTTGCGCGTCCAGCGCGGGAAAGGAGGAAAAGAAAATCATGGTGAAGGGAAATAGAAGCCACTGCCCGGCATAGAACAAAAGCTTCCACTTCTTCTGGTACAGGGGCCGCGGCAACAGGTTGATGCTAATGATCGCGGAGGTTATCAACCCCAGAGTCGCGACACTCAATATCCTTCCCGTGAACGTGGGTAAGCTGTACGAAAGCAAAGTTTGAGAAAACGCTTCTCCTCCCAAGAGCAAGGGAAGCCAGCCCGCGAAAAACAACACCAGGGGAGCTGTTGCCCAGGTCCAGTGGCCTTCAAAGAGCTCCCAGCCAAGGGAAACTTTTTTGAAAAGCGGGATGTTTTTGTTCTTCAAAAACCCGAACAAGAAGTAGGGGATGTCTGCCACTCCATAGGCCCATCTTCGCTGCTGCTTATAAATATTGAAAAGGGTTTTCCAAAAACTTCGGGTGACGTTCGCGTCCATGGAAACAGGGTAGAATAAAGGTTCCACGTGGTAATTTCCATTGTAGAAAAGGAAGCACTGCCAGAAAATGCGGGAATCGTCTGAAACCACGTTGGTTTGTTTGTATCCCACGTCCATTAACGCTTTTAAAGGCATTGCGTGGCTCGAAAAGGTAACGAGCTTTTCCGGGCGCTCCTGGTTCATAGTGTGCCAGAACGTGGATGAAAAGGAAAAGATACGGGAAATGGCTGGAGCTTCTGCGATGTTGTTGAGGAACAAGGGAATGGGTTGGAATGAAGTATGCTGCGGGTCTTTGCTGCTCAAAAACCGATAGGTTAAGCACGAAAAGTAGGAAGGCCCTACCACGGTGTCTGAATCGAGCGAGGAAACAATGACTTTTTCGGGCTCGATACCTAAGGGTTGTACCAATTGCTTCACTCCTTCCTTTACTGCCCAGGTTTCGTTCGAACCCTTTCCCGGCATTTCTCCTTGAATGCCTTTTGGGTGGCGGGCAATAATGAAATGCGGGAACTTGCTTGAAAACTCTTGGTAGAGCATCATTGCTTTTTTCTCTCCTTCATCACCCTCTGCCTCCTCAATGCCGAACACAAGCAAAACATGGTCTTTGGGATAATCGTTCTGCTCCAAGCCCAAGAGCGTTTGGCGCAAAACTTCCAAGGGTTCTTCAAAGTTAGGAACAACCGCCAAATGATATGTCTCCTGCCAAGAGGGTTTTTCCGCTTTCAACCTTGAAAGCCAGTCGGTCCTTTCATATAAACGCATTTCACGGTATCCGGCCCACAAATGGAACATCAAGTACAAAGTTCGGAAAAACCAGTAGAGCACGAAGGAAATAACAAGAATAGAAGCAATGAGAGGTGCTCTCCAGGAAAGCAAAACCAAAAGCGCTATGGTTCCCAGGGAAATAATCCCGGGAAGCATTTCAAAAAACCTATAGAGCATGCGCTCCCCTGTGTTTTTGAGGTCCGCGCTGCGGCCTATGGTGAGGTAGTAGTCTTGAGACATTGAATGTGGCCCCAAGGGGATTTGAACCCCTGATTTCTTGGATGAAAACCAAGCGTCCTAGACCGGGCTAGACGATGGGGCCAAAATTGAACTGCTTCAATTTTGGCGGGAAACCTACCGCTATATGCCATGTCCGCCTACGGCGGACGGCATACAGAAGGTTTCCCCGGGCACTTCGCTACTTTGTTACCATAGCAAAAAATTGCAAAAAAGCAACCCTTTAGATATGCTGAAACACATGCGAATTCTCTCTATTGAAACATCATGCGATGAGACGGCTATAGCCGTTGTGGAAGCGAAACTAGGGCGCTTTGAGGTTCTTGCCCATGTGGTTGCTTCTCAGGTGAAACTCCACGCGAAATACGGGGGAGTGTACCCCACGCTCGCGAAAAGAACACACCAGAAGAATCTTCCTATTGTTTTGGCAAAGACCCTTAAGGAAGCGGGTTCTACCAAAGCAGCGTGGAAACCCTTAGACGCGATAGCGCTTACCGTGGGCCCGGGCCTAGACCCTTGCCTGTGGGCAGGAATTGAGTTTGCCAAAACCTTGGCACAGGAGTGGGACGTTCCTATCATCCCCGTAAACCATATCGAAGGACATCTCATTATTTCCCTATTGGCATCAAACTTGGCCCGGCCAAGTTTGCTCAAACTTGGCCGGGCCAAGTTTCCCGCGGTTGCGCTGATTGTGTCTGGCGGGCACACACAGTTGATTCTAGTAAAGGGAATTGGGAAATACAAAATCCTGGGGGAAACACGGGATGACGCGGCAGGAGAATGCTTTGATAAAACCGCGCGGATCCTGGGACTTCCGTATCCCGGCGGCCCTGCCATTGCTAAACTTGCAGCCCTGCCTAAGCTTCGCTTAGGACGGGGTCCTAAGCGAAGCTTAGGAATTAGCTTGCCGAGACCGATGCTACACTCCAAGGACTACGACTTTAGTTTTTCGGGGTTAAAAACCGCGGTGCTGTATGACTACCAGTCTCGAAGTCCTAAAATACGGAAATCCAAAGAATACATCCAGGCAATGGCAAGGGAAATCCAGCAAGCGATTATTGATGTTCTGGTTGAGAAAACCATGCGCGCAGCCGAGGAGTTCGAAGTAAAAAGCATTGTTCTTGGCGGCGGCGTTGCGGCGAACAAGGAACTCCGCAAACGATTCAAAGGCGCGCTCATGGCCCCTTCAGAGCTCTGCACAGACAATGGATTAATGATTGCTCTTGCAGGATATTTCAATAGAGCAAAGAAAACAAAGAGGTATGGCCGCATTGTGTCTCAACCCAATCTCACCATATAATAGGTAAACGCATGGAATCCCGTTAGAAACTCCAAACAGTCACGCACAGTGCTAACGGGATATAATAATCCATGATAATAGTTAGTTTCTAACGGGATGGAACTTCCAACAACCTACGACCACACCAAAGTAGAAGACAAAATCTACGCACTCTGGGAGAAGAGCGGTTTTTTTAATCCCGACCGCTTACCAAAGCGGGAGGTCCTGAGCCCATCGGGTCTGAGACCCTCAGGGTCGAATGACTCGTCGAAGGACAACAAAAGGCGCAAGCCTTTCACCATTCTCATGCCTCCAACCAACGCTAATGGTTCCCTGCACGCGGGGCACGGCTTGGTGTTGACCATTGAAGACATTATGACGAGGTACAAGCGGATGCGAGGATACAAAACGCTCTGGCTTCCTGGGCTCGACCACGCGGGCTTTGAAACCCAGGTGGTGTATGAAAAGCAGCTGGAAAAAGAAGGGAGGTCACGCTTCCAAATGGAACCCCAACAGCTCTACCGAGAAATCATGGAGTTTACTCTGAATAACAAGAAAAACATTGAAAACCAAACAAGAAAGATAGGGGCTTCGTGTGACTGGTCACGAGAAAAGTTCACCCTTGATGCAAATGTGGTAGAAACCGTGTACGCCACATTCAAAAAGCTCTCTCGAGATAACCTTGTGTACCGGGGCAGGAGAATCATTAACTGGTGCGCCAAGCACCAAACCTCGCTCTCTGATTTGGAAACAATAGACAGAGAACAGGAAGATACTCTGTATTACTTGCAGTACGGCCCCTTTACCATTGCGACAGCCCGGCCCGAAACAAAGTTTGGAGACAAGTACGTGGTGGTGCACCCCAAAGACGAACGCTACAAACAATACCGAGAAGGGCAAAAGATAGAGGTTGAATGGATGAACGGCAAAGTTGAGGCAACTGTTATCAAGGATGAAGCTATAGACATGGAATTCGGGACCGGAGCCATGACCATTACTCCCTGGCATGACCCTGTTGACTTTGATATTGCCAAGCGTAAGAAGCTCGACGAAGAACAGATCATTGATTTCCGGGGGAAACTCCTGCCCATTGCGGGAGAATTTGCGGGCATGAACATTCGGGAAGCGCGCCCATTGATCGTGGAGAAGTTGAAAACAAAAGGATTGCTCGTGAAAACCGAGCCCTACAAACACACGGTAAAGGTTTGCTACAAATGCGAAACACTCATTGAGCCCCAGATAAGAGAGCAGTGGTTCGTATCTATGAAAGAACTTGCCAAGCCCGCCATCAAAGCAATTGTGAAAAACGAGATCGTGTTCATTCCCAAGCACTACAAGAAAATCATTCTGCACTGGCTGAAAAACATTGAGGATTGGAACATTTCAAGGCAGATCGTGTGGGGCATTCCCATTCCCGGAGAAACAGACACTTTTGACACGTGGTTTTCTTCTGGGCAGTGGCCGTTTGCCGCCCTGGGGTATCCCAACTCAAAGGACTTCAAAACATTCTACCCCACAGATGTCATGGAAACCGCGGGGGAAATCATCTTTTTCTGGGTGGCGCGCATGATTATGCTCGGGCTCTATGTCACGGGAAAAGTTCCGTTCAAAACCGTGTATCTCCACGGTTTAGTACTGGATGCCAAAGGAAAAAAGATGTCTAAATCCAAAGGAAACGTCATCAACCCATTGGACCTTACCACAAAATACGGGACTGACGCGTTTCGCATTGGATTGATTGTGGGGAACACTCCAGGCACATCCCTTGCCTTGGACGAGAACCGCATTCGGGGATACCGCAACTTTGCCAACAAGGTGTGGAATGCTTCGCGGTTCGTGCTGATGAACCTCGAAGGATTCAAGGCAGGCAAAAAGCCCACGCTCAGTCCTGCAGACAAAAAAATACTTACTGCGCTTTCAAAGACGGCGAAGGAAGCAACCAAACTCATGGATGAGTTTAAGTTCTACAAAGCGTCTGAGTTGGTATACCACTACTTCTGGCACACGTTTGCAGACAAAATCATTGAAGCGCAAAAGCCAAGGCTTGGAGGCAAAGACGCAAAAGCAAAAGCAGCTTCCCAATACCTTTTACTCGAGATACTGCAAACCAGTCTCAAGCTCTTGCACCCTTTCATGCCCTTCATCACGGAAGAGATCTATCAGAAGCTCCCCCTCAAAAACAAAAAGAAAACCATAATGATAGAGTCCTGGCCCTCCTCATGAACTACCCATTGTTTATCGTATTCGGATTAGCGCCTAGCATAGCCTGGCTTACTTTTTATTTAAGGAAAGACAGCCATCCTGAACCAAACCGCATGATTCTGAAAGTGTTTTTCTGGGGCATGGTGGCAACCATTCCAGCGCTTTTCATTGAAATTGGATTACGCCTGGGACTCGTACTGCTTCCGTTTTCGGAAAACCTCCTGCTCATACTCTATATATTCATTGGCATTGCCTTGGTGGAAGAAGTGCTCAAGTTCCTGGTGGTGCGGTGGCAAGTGTTCAAAAATTCCGCAATGGATGAACCCGTAGACCTCATGCTCTACATGATTATTTCAGCTCTTGGGTTCGCTGCCATGGAAAATATCCTCGTGTTGCTGGGATTGGGAAGCGTGGCTCCTGTTTCAAATATCGCGGCGTTGGCGTTCTTCCGCTTCTTGGGAGCAACATTCCTTCACGCCCTAGCTTCCGGGCTTTTTGGGTACTTCCTTGCCTTGAGAGAGTTCTCAAAGAAAAACCGCGGCTTGACGCTTTTTTCGGGCCTCACCCTTGCCACGCTCTTGCACGGGTTTTTCAACTTCACTATAATGAGAGCTGAAGGGTCGGAACGGTTTCTCATGCCTTTGGTATTATTCATAATCACCGCATTGTTCATTTCATTCGCGATCAATAAGTTGAAGCGAATGAAAAGTCTTTGCAACATCTAAATGTCATTTTTCGATAAATTAAGAAACAGCATTGGGGTTGAAGAAACAGAAGAGGAGTTAGTGGAAGAAAAGGAAACCGAAGAAGAGGAGGAAGAAAAGCCACGAAAGCAAGTTCCTCAAAAAACCCAGAAAATCCAAGTAAAAGGAGCGAAGAAAATCCACCAGGAGGAAGACCTGCCCGCCGAAGCCCCGCCTGCGGGACGGGCAGGTTTAGCGAAGGAGGGAAAACCCCACAAAGCTCCCGCCAAGAAAGATGAACAGGAGAGTTCTTGGTTTGAACCAGAAGGAGAGCTCGCCGTGGACGTGTACCAAACGAACGGGGAAATTGTCATTCAGGCAACCATTGCCGGAGTGAATCCCGATGACCTGGATATTGCGATTGAGAATGACGTGGTCACCATTAGTGGAGAACGAAGAAACCCCAACGAAGAAGAAGACAAGAGCTACTTTTACCAGGAATGCTACTGGGGCCCGTTCTCGCGCCAGATCATTCTTCCAGAAGAAATAGATACAACCCGCATTGAAGCCTCAATGAAGGAGGGAATATTCACCCTGCGACTTCCCAAGCTCGAGCGCCAAAAGGTGAAACGAATTAAAGTAAGAGGATAACAAAAGCGGGGACTATCCCCGCTTTTGCTTTTCGTCTCATTCCTAGGGCCGAAGGCACTGAGGAGTCCTGAATGTAAGTGAAGGACGACGAAGTGTGCGGGCGGAGGGAGTCGAACCCCCATGGGTTGCCCCACCAGCTCCTAAGGCTGGCGCGTCTGCCATTTCGCCACGCCCGCGCGCGCGACATCCTTACCGTAAAGTCTTACTGGGTATATCTGCAATCGTTCCCGACACAGACTCCTTCGTTGGCCCGACAGTTTACCGCGGCGGGGCCGCTGGCACAACCTCCAGATACTGTTGTGGTTGAAGATTCCACCACTATATTCCGGACCACCCGAGGAATGGCAAACGCCATTAAGGCAATGGCAATACCAATTACCGCGAAAATGAGGCTCTGGCGCGCCTTGGTTATTTTCGCGGGGTCGCCCTGCGCGGTCACGAATTCAAAGGCAGACATGACGATAAAAATGACCGAGACTGCAGTAAAAATAGCAAAGGTCCAGCTGGTAACAAGTTCAATGAGCCCGAGTATTCCTTTTCCTTCGATAGGAATCCCTGTTGTGGGAAGCCGATACGCATCTGGAGGAAGATTGTGGCTCGAAGCCTCCGCAAACGCAAAACCAGAGAATGTAAAAGTGAGAATAAGAATGAGAAAAAGATATTTCTTTTTCATGTGAGCAGGAATCGGAGAACGTCATCAACCGCGTTTGCCAAGAACGCAAGCCCTATTCCTATTATTGAGTAAAGAAGAATTTCCCGTGCTTTGTTTACCTGGGCAGGATCACCCCTCGCGGTGACAAACTGAAATGCTCCCACCACCAAAAAGATAACCGAAACAGCAAGAAAAATGGCGAATACCCAGGTTGCGATTGTCTCAATGATCTTGATAACCTGGCCCGCGGTTTGAGGGCCTTGAGGAATTTCAGCGAGCCAAGAGCCTCCAACACACACGAGTGTGTTTCCTGCATCATCTTTTGTTGGCGCTGCTCCTGACGTACAATTATCCCCAATCCTCGGTGCCGCATATACTGTTCCTGCTGCAAACACAAAAGATATTCCCAAGAATAACAGGATAAAAAAGAAATGTTTTTTCATGAACAAGTACCTACGGCGAAATAAGAATGTTTCGCAGCACGGCAGGCAGGGCCCTCGCGAGCAGCGCAATGGCTATTCCAATGACCGCGTAGATGAGCTTTTGCCTTGCCATATTCACCTCCTCTGGCTTTCCTCCGGCTGTCACGAACTGGAATGCCGCGAGCACGATGAAGATGACAGAAATCGCGACAAATACGGCAAAGACCCAGTTGGTTATGGTGCCAATACGAGCAATGAGAGTATCTCCTGTTGTCGGCACTTTAGATTCTTCTGGTAATCCGCCGCTTGTGGGGCCAAAGATTTTTACGGTCCAAACGTTTCCCAAACACACCAGAGGTTTCCCGACTGTTGGGCTGGATGCTGCGCCCGCATCTGTTCCGGTTGCGTTTTCAGTGCAACCCTTCTCTCCCGCCACTACCGCGTAGACGTTCTCTGCTCCCAAACCAAACGACATGAATACTCCCGTAAGTACGAGCGCGACAAGTAAATACTTTTTCATGAACAGCTAGGCTGTTACGTAATAAGGATATTCCGCAGAACAGCGGGCAATGCTCTCGCAAGCAAGGCAATGGCAATGCCGATCACCGCGTAGATGAGCTTTTGCCTTGCCATACTCACCTCCTCTGGCTTTCCTCCGGCTGTCACGAACTGGAATGCCGCGAGCACGATGAAGATGACAGAAATCGCGACAAATACGGCAAAGACCCAGTTGGTAATTACATCAATACGGTCAAGTAGCGCGGCTCCAGAGCCTGGCACCTGTGTGTCGAGTGGCAATCCCTTTCCGGCTGGCGGATCTTCCAACGCGGAAACTCCAAAAGAAAGAGTAAGACCTGCAACCAAGAACGCAAGAACAGCTATACTCAAAAATTTATTCATATAGGATAGTAAACTTACTTTTTATTCAACATTGTGTTTCACGCGACCTTTTTAGAAACCTATAATCTGTCTCAAAACGGTTGTCAATCCCTTTGCAAGAAGTATAACACCAAAACCCACGGCTGTCCAAAGCAATAAGCTTCTTGCTTTTGTAAACTGGGCAGGGTTTCCTCCCGCGGTCAAAAACATGAAGCCCGCGAACACCACCATAATGGGAGTGAACACAATGGCAACCCCGAACAAAAAGTTCATGATGTTGTTGATAATATCGGTAAACGAATCCGCGCTAAGAGGATTGCACAAAGTTATCTTGTTGGAATCAGTATACTGACAAATTCCTTCCCCTCTTTCAGTTGCGGGATTATCTCCAAGACACACGAGGCCGGGGTCACATTGAAAATTAGAATCGCAAGGTTTGCACACCGCTCTCGCGTCTGAAACACCAGGCAGGAGCAACAGCGCCAGTACCATAACAAAAAAGGCAAGCTTCGCATTCATTCCACCAATTATACTGCACACAAAAATGCCTGCAAGCATTATTCTCCACAGCTTGACATTTTCCCAAATATGGTGTTATTATATAGACCAATCGTCTTGTACGAGATTGTGAATGCGGGACAAAACGGCAGAAGGAGGAAGACGGTGCGAAAAGTTCTTGTATTGGGTTTGTTCTTTTCATTAGTACTGGCGCTTGCGTCGGTTGGATGCGCGAGTAAATCCAGCGTAAACAAGCTGGAATCTCGCGTGACGCGAGTGGAGGTAGGGAACGAAGAGGCGCATACGAAAATCGCCGGCGTGAATACCGGTCTCGAAGTCACGAACGAGAATGTCAACAATCTGGGCAACCGAGTAGGCGAGGTAGAAACTCTCGGCGTACGCGTGGGCGAAGCGGAGGTTGACATAACCAACCTCGCGAACGAACTCGCCAGAAAACTCCCGCGAGAACAGATGATCGAGGTTCTCAGCGAGCTGTACGGCCTCGACTCAAACCTGGACGAGGAAACAAAAAAACTCGTTCAGAACATCCGCGACGCAGGGTACGCAAAATTGGCAAGGGAAGTCCTGGCAAAAGAGCTGAAGGTTCCCCTGGAAGAACTTGCAAGACTGAATGAGCGACTAACGAACGCTGAAACGAAACTGGCAGCGCCAACGCCGACTCCTACGGCTACACGCGCTCCTGCGCCAACGCCAACAGCCACAACAGCCCCTGCGCCCACGGCCACCCCGGTTCCTGTGCGGACCGTAATACCAACTGCGGCCCCAATACCAACTCGTGTCGCGCCCAGCCCAACGCCAACAAAGACCCCGGTTCCGACGCGCGTGGGCGTCACAGACATTCCAAAGGAAACCGTCTTCACGCTGAAGGTGGAGCTCGACAAGAACGGCGACAACAAAGTTCTTGCCATAGTTTCAAACCTACGGGACTGGGCTGACGACCCAGGATGTCCAAACGACGCCTTGGCGCAGCGACCAGAAACGTCTTTGGAGTGGGTGCGGTGCCTCACAACAAAAGACAGACTCACGGAGTGGCTCGGCGTTAGCGAGGTCCCAACACCGGGCGAAGAGTGGCTGGTCCTCGACAAGACCGTGTTCGCGGTCTCCAAAGTAAAGGAAGAGCCCCTCGGGAGACAACCCGCATTCTGGGTTGAGATCAGACCGTCATCTTTAGCCGACCATCTCCTGGTCGAACTCGAAGCAGGAGCTGTAAAACTGACGGGCGCTGCAGACCCAGGCGGTGAAACTATTCAGCCCAATGGCCGCTTCCTCGAACGGGACAGGTACGTGGGCTGGATGACGAAATGGACAGTAGGAAAGTGGGCCAGAGGGGAGCCGCCCAACTACCAAAAACCAGGCGTGTATGCCGTGTATCCGCTCCTCACGGAACGGTAAAACGGCAAAACGTCGCAACATAGGGCTTACTCGCAAACGCGGTAGGCCCTTTTTCTTTTTGAGAGTTATAAGCAAGCAGCCGAAGCTACTTTATCCCCAGGGTCAAGGCGCATAATGCGAACTCCCTGCGTTGAGCGGCTGATTTTCGGTATTGAGGTAACAGCAGTGCGAATGACCTGGCCTTTTCTTGAGATGACGATAAGGTCTTCTTCCTGGCCATTGAGTATGTTGGCGAACACCAGGTTCCCGGTTTTTGGAGTGACGTTTGCAGTCTTGATGCCAGAACCTCCTCTGGTTTGGAGCCGGTACTCTTTGACGTCTGTTTTCTTTCCATAGCCATTTTCAGAAAGAATGAATAAGTAATCCACTTTCTGCTCTTTACTGTCCAGCGAAGGAATGACATTCATGCCAACCACTTCATCACCCTTCTTCAACCTAATGGCGCGAATGCCAGCGGCAGTTCTTCCCATGACCCGCACGTCTTTTTCCTTGAAGCGAATGGATTGGCCCAGTTTGGTGACAATAATGAGCTCGTCTTCTCCTGTGGTTTTTTGAACTCCACGCAACAGGTCACCTTTTTTCAAGGTAATGGCAATAAGGCCCGAGCGCCTCACGTTTTTAAAGTCATCAAGTTCTGACTTTTTGATAACCCCGTCTTTGGTGACGAATACTAAATTCTTGATTCCAGCCTGAATGTCATCTTTGCCAATAGCAAACAAGGTAAGAACCCTGTCTTCTGAAGTAATGTCAACAAAGTTCAAAAGGCCTCTTCCCTTGGAAACTCTCGTGCCCTCCGGGATTTCGTACACCGGAGTTTGGAAGAGTTTTCCTGAATCGGTGAACACCATCATGTGGTCATGCGTTTGGCCGTAGAGGAAGTGCTCCACAATATCTTCTCCCATGGTCTTCATGCCCACAATCCCTTTTCCTCCGCGCTTTTGTATTTTGTAGGTCGCCGGATTAATGCGCTTGATGTATCCACCCTGGGTCAAAGTTACAATGGTGTCTTCCTGGGGGATAAGGTCTACCTCTGCTATTTCTCCCACAGCGCTCGCAACTACTTTTGTTCTCCTTTCGTCTTTGTATGTTTCTTTGAGTTCTTTAAACTCTTTTACCACCACCTCGTCTATTTTCTTGGGGCTTGCCAGAATGGTCATTAACTCTTTGATGCGAGCGCGAATGGCTTTTAATTCATCCTCGATCTTGTTTCGCTCCAGGCGCGCCAGCTGGGAAAGCCGCATATCCAAAATGGCGTTTGCTTGGATTTCCGTCAGTTTGAACGCCTTCATCAGCTTTACTTTGGCGTCTTCGCGGTCTTCTGCCTTCCTGATAAGCGCGATGACTTTATCAATATTCGAAAGCGCCTTCCACAACCCTTCCAAAATGTGCTCGCGTTCTTTTGCCTTTGTTAATTCCCACTTTGTTCTGCGCGTCACCACAACTCTCCGGTGCTCAATGAAGAAAGACAGCATGTCTGCCAAAGACAAAACCTTTGGCTGAATGCCGTCTACCAAAGCCAAGAGATTCAAATGGAACGTCTTTTGCAAATCTGAAAACTTATACAAGCGGTTGATGATTTTCTGCGGGTAGGCGTCTCTCTGCAGGTCAAACACTACTCTCATGCCGTCTTTATCAGACTCGTCTCTGATGTCTTTTATTCCCTCCACTTTCTTTTCCTGAACGAGTTTGGCGAACTGCTCGAGCAAAGAGGACTTCACCACCTGGTAAGGAATTTCCGTAATGATGATCTGCGGAGTTCTTGCCTGCCCTGAGCGCTTCGAAGGGTCTTCTTCCACCACATCTATTTTTCCGCGGACCACAATGGGGCCCTTGCCCTGGGAATACGCCTGAATGATCTCTTGCTTGTTGAAAATGGTGCCGCCAGTAGGAAAGTCTGGGCCTTTCACGAACTGAAACAAGTCCTCAGTGTCTGCTTTTGGATGCTCAATAAGGTAAAGCAAGGCATCAACAACCTCAGTAAGGTTATGGGGAGGAATGTTGGTTGCCATTCCCACCGCGATCCCCAGAGTTCCGTTGAGCAAGAGCTGGGGAAGCGGAGAAGGAAGAACCGTGGGTTCTCTTCTCGTTCCGTCATAGTTGTCCACAAAATCCACTGTGTCTTTTTCAATATCCTGCAGCGTTAATTCTCCCAAGCGCGCCATCCTTGCTTCGCTGTAACGCATCGCGGCCGGCGGGTCGCCATCTATGGAACCAAAGTTCCCCTGGCCTTCGACCAAGGGGTATCGCATGGAGAAATCCTGCGCCATGCGCACCATGGAGTCATACACCGCGACATCTCCGTGCGGGTGGTATCTTCCCAACACGGCACCCACAACTGTGGCAGACTTTCTGAACTTTGCCGCGTGGGTCAAGCCCTCTTCCTGCATTGCGAAGAGTATTCTGCGGTGAACGGGCTTCAACCCGTCGCGAACGTCGGGTAAGGCGCGCGCAACAATAACAGACATTGCGTAGTCTAAGTACGAACTGCGCATTTCTTCCACTATCTCCCTGTCTTTCACTGCGCCAATTGCAGTTCCGCCAGCTGGCGGATTTTCTTTTTCTTCTTTTGCCATACCTTAGGGGGTAAGAACAACTATTTTTGTTTCTTCTGTGGTTATATCCCTTGCCTTAATGGTAAGTTTTTCCTGGGGCTGAATGTTCTTTGCTCCCATGACTTTCAAGAACTCATCCACTCCCGCCAGTTTCACCTTGAGCTTGGGAAGAGCATAATGCATGGGAATCGCTATTTTCGGCTCAATTTGGTTCACAATGTGCGAAGCGCCTTTTGCGTCTATAGTGTATACGCCTCCTACTGGAATAAACAGAATGTCAATATCCCCAATTGCTTCCAACTGCTCGGCTGTCAACTCTTTTTGGCCAAAATCTCCCATGTGGCACAAACGCATGTCTTCCACCTCAATAGTATAGATGGTGTTCGTGCCCCGCTCTTTCCCTTCTTGTTCGTCATGATAGGAGAAAATGCCCTGCACGAAAGCTCCTTTTGCGTCATACTCTCCAGGGTTTGCGATCAAAAAAGGAGTGCCCTTCAGGGAAGTACCCTTCAGGGCCTTTGCGTTGTTGTGGTCAAAGTGGTCGTGGGTAAAGAGCGCGATGTCTGCTTCAAGAGGAGAAAGCTTTAAGCCAATGTCATCCCCATAAGGGTCAACAACGATTTTCAAGGTCTCTTGCTTTGAGGGACTGGCCGTAATTTGGAAGCACGCTTGCCCTTTCCAAACAATTTGCATATACAGACATTATAGCACGATTGACACTCGCGCTCAACTCCGCTATATTGGGAGATATGCTTGAAACAGCGGTCATGGACAAACCTTTACACAGCAATCTGGAAATGGTGCGGCCCCTGCGCCAGGGAGAAATTGTGGAGGGCAGGGTGGTAGGCCTTGGAAAGTCTGCCCTGTTTTTGGATTTGGGGCCCCAAGGAACCGGCATTATTTACGGCAGAGCGTTTTTGGAAGAAAAGGACTCGCTGCGCGACTTGAAAATGGGAGACATGCTTTCGGTAAAAGTGATGGATATAGACAACGAAGAGGGGTATGTTGAGCTTTCGGTGCGAGAAGCAGGAAGGGAAATCACCTGGAAAAAGCTCCATGAGCTGAAGGAAAAAGAAGAGCTCTTCAAAGTAAAGGTGCTCGGAGCCAACAAAGGAGGCCTGCTTGCCCAGATTGAGGGGGTGCAAGCGTTCTTGCCCGTGTCCCAGCTCGCTCAAGAGCACTATCCCAAAGTGGAAGGAGGAAACCCCAACCAGATCTTAAAAGAACTCCAGAAGTTCATGGGTGAAGAACTGGAAGTTGAGATTTTGGATTTGGACCCCAAAGAAGGAAAAGTGATTTTGTCTGAAAAATCAAAAGAGCGGACCAAGATGAAAGAGCTTTTGGCGAAATTCACCGTAGGTGACGTGGTGGAGGGTGAAATTACGGGCATTGTGGAGTTCGGAGCGTTCATGAAGTTCGGAAACATAGAAGGACTCATCCATATTTCGGAGATTGACTGGCAAATAATTGAAGACCCTTCCCTCTACTTGAAAGTGGGAGAAACAGTGAAAGCAAAAATCATAGACATTTCGAACAGCAGAGTATCGCTTTCTTTGAAAGCATTGAAAGAAGACCCGTGGAAAGAGATTGAAACAAAGTATAAGAAACTCGACGTCATTAAAGGAAAGGTGACAAAGATCAATCCTTTTGGAGCGTTCGTTGAAGTGGAAGCTAAAATTCAGGGCCTGTGCCACATTTCAGAGTTCGGCACACGGGAGAAAATGGAACAGAAGCTTGTTTCCGGAAACACCTATGACTTTCAAATTTTAGACATCAACATTCAAGAGCACCGCATGAGTTTACGCCTTGTTGAACCCTTCGACTCCGCTCAGGGTAAAGAAAGCACCCCTCTGAAAACAGCGGAAGAACCCAAGGCAGAGGAACCCGAAAAATAACAAAAAGGACTTACGAGGTCCTTTTTGGTTTCACAATAAAGTGTGTGTTTGTGAACAATACCTGTTTTTCTTGACATAAAAGATTTCTTATGCTATATATATAATCGGTACGGGAAACGAGCGTTTCCCTCTAAAAATAGGCTGAAAACACAGCACAGGAAGGAGTATAGTTCAGGTGACATACCAAGACCCAACCTCCCAGGCAACTGAAGATGCCGAGGGAGGGGTGACGCAAGAAACGGCAGAAAGGATGTTCGGCGGGGCTGGACGCGTCGAAAGGGCGCGGCCAAATGGGAACGGCGGGGCGAAGCCACAAGTTCGCGTCGTCGAGCCGGAACCCGAAGCGCTTCCAACCAGGAAGTATACACGCATCGCACCGCACAGCCGCCCAGTCCATTTGGACGAGTTCGCTGCCGCAGCCCTTATCAGACTGTTTCCGCACCAGGCGGAGGATCGGTGGCCCGGCATAGCAAGAGCCGAATTTCTGCCATTCGATCTCGACTTGGAGGATGCCCGCGACTTGCGGGACGACGAGGGAGTTCTGAAGCTCGGCTGGAACCCCTTGCCCAACAGGATGCTACGCGAAGACGTAGTGGACGAACATTCCCTGCCCGACGAAGAACGGCGGGAACGGTGTACCACCACTCTTGTAGCAGGGCTCCTGGATCTGAATTCCAAGGATCGTTTCCTACTCAAGCCGGTACTCGCCGAAGTCCTGGAAAGCGACAAGAGGGGTCGAAGACCTTTGAGCTCTATGCACTTGGCGGATCTCGTCATGGCACCGTTCACCAACGGCAACGGCGAGACGTACCGAGAGGTGCTCCAGATCGTAGTCTGGGCGGTACGAAAGGTGATGGAGAAACAGCAGCGATTCCTCAGCGCTGCGGAAAGATTGAAGCCCGACCACACCTGGTACATCCCGGGGCCAAGAGGCCTGGTGACGGTTCATGTCCTTAACTACGCAGACTCAAGCGAGCTTGAACAGTTCGAGGGCGCTGTCACCGCGGTGTGCCGCATAAGGGGAGCCGAGATAATCGTCATCCGGAACCCCGACGGCCACATCCAGGTCATCGGCGACCCGCAAAAGAGGTTGCCAATGCACGACGTGGCCCTCGGCTTGAGGGCATACGAATGCCACCTACGAGGCAGGAACCTCCCGCCGCTTGCCGAGCTTCGGAGAAAGGGAACGATCCCCGAGGTGCCGGAATGGCACTTCTCCGATTCCGGAAACGTCCTCAACGGCGGGGAGGCACAGCCCTGGACCCCGGCCACGCTCCTTCAGCTCGAGAACGTTGAGAAAGCGCTCGAGCACGTCTTCGATCCGGCCTGGATGAAGGCGCACGGGTTCGTCTAGCTCAAAAGGAGAACATTCAAGGCCTTCTCGCACCAAGCGGGAAGGCCTTTTCTTTTGTCGTATTTCTGCTACTATTGAACGTGAACATGAAAAACTTTGGGAAGAACATCGCGGTAGTCATTTTGATCCTGCTGGGCCTGGCCTTGCTCTTTTCGTTGTTTGCCCAACCTTTTGAAGCGCCCAAGACTGTTTCATTGACGCAGCTTACAAAAGACATTAACGAAGATAGGGTGGAAAAAATAGAGGTGGCAGACCAAGTGCTCGCTGTTTCTTATACAGACGGAAGCAAGGTACAAAGCAGAAAAGAAACAGAGGCAGCTCTTTCTGAAACGTTAACGAACCTGGGAGTGGAACAGGGGAAACTGGCGAACGTGGAAATCGCGAACGTTGAGCAAACGAGCTTTTTAGAAATCATTTCTCCTTTCCTGTTCATTCTGCTCCCCATTCTGTTCTTCGTGTTCTTTTTCTTCTTCATCTTCAGGCAAGCGAGAGCGGGTTTGGGCCAGGCGTTTGATTTCACCCGTTCAAAAGCAAGACTCTTTGGAGCTGAAGGCCAGGTGAAAGAACGGGTTTCGTTCAAGGACGTGGCGGGGCTGAAAGAGGCGAAAGAAGAACTCTATGAAGTGGTGGATTTCTTGAAGAACCCGAGAAAGTACTTGGAAATGGGAGCAAAGATCCCAAGGGGAGTATTGCTCGTGGGAGCTCCTGGAACAGGAAAAACATTACTCGCGCGCGCAGTGGCTTCTGAAGCAGGAGTGCCGTTCTTTTCTGCTTCTGGTTCTGAATTCGTTGAGCTCTTTGTGGGAGTGGGAAGCTCAAGAGTACGGGATCTCTTTGGCACCGCAAAAAAAGCAGGGCGCGCCATCATCTTTATTGATGAATTAGACGCAATCGGGCGCATGCGCGGCATGGGATTCACTGGAGGGCATGAAGAGCGGGAACAAACCCTGAATCAAATATTGGTGGAAATGGACGGGTTTGACCGTGAAGACGGAAGGATCGTGCTCTCGGCTACTAACAGACCTGACGTCTTAGATCCGGCACTGCTTCGGCCTGGCCGCTTCGACAGACGGATCATCCTCGACCTTCCCGACGTCAACGACCGCGAAGAGATATTGAAAATACACAGCAAGGGCAAACCTCTCGCAGAAAACACAAAACTAAGAGAGATCGCGGAACGAACTCCGGGATTCGCGGGAGCTGACTTAGCCAACCTCATGAACGAGGCAGCCATTCTCGCGGCCCGCCACAACAAAACACATATCGCGCAGGATGACCTTACCGAGAGCATTGAAAAGGTTTTGCTGGGGCCGGAGCGCAAGAGCCACGTGCTTTCCAGGAACGAAAAAGAGGTGACTGCGTACCACGAAGCAGGGCATGCCTTGGTTTCCTCGTCTTTGCCTTTCGCAGACCCGGTGCGCAAGATTTCCATCATCTCAAGAGGACGGGCAGGCGGATACACCTTAAAACTGCCTGAATTCGACAAGCACCTAAAAACAAAGGCGGAATTCCTCGCAGACTTAGCCACCTTAATGGGAGGATATGTTGCTGAAAAACTCGTGTTCAAAGACGTCACCACGGGAGCAAGCAACGACCTGCAGCAGGCGTCAGAACTGGCGCGAAAGCTCGTCAAAGAATTCGGCATGTCTGAAAAGTTCGGACCTGTCACCTTTGGAAGGGCAGAGGGCGGCATGATGTTCCCCGGAGACTGGGGAGAAACCAAACCCTATTCAGACGCGGTTGCCGCAGACATTGACCAGGAAGTCGCAAAGATCTTGGAACAGTCACAGAAAACCGCGGAGCGCGTCTTAAAGCAGCGCAAAGGTACTCTTGCTAAGATAGCCAAGGTTCTGATAGAAAAGGAAACAATAGAGCGAGACGAGTTTGAGAAGTTGATCGCGAAACAAAGGGGCCAGTAGCTTAGCGGCTAAAGCTTCAAGCTTATACCTTGATGAGCGATGGTTCGAGTCCATCCTGGCCCACACAGGGGCGGTTAGTTCACCGGTCAGAACGCCTCGTTGACATCGAGGAAGTAACAGGTCCGATTCCTGTACCGCCCACACTTCGTCGCTAGCGCTCCTCAGTGCCTTCGGCCCACTACCTTTATGAACCTATTGAAAATTCTGTTCGAAGATGATACGATGCTCGTGTTAGAAAAGCCCTCGGGCATAGATATTGCCGGGCTCCAGAAGCACCTCAAAAGTGGATATATTCCTGCCCATAGGCTAGACAAAGAAACTTCAGGCCTTTTGCTCGTTGCAAAAACGCCAGAAGCCCTAGACTTCTTCCAAGCGCAGTTCAAGGAACGAAAGGTGGAGAAGAAATATATCTGCCTTGTGGTGGGGGATATGAAAGAGAATGAGGGAAGGGTTGAAAGTTTACTCGGAAGAGCTCCTGGAGACAGAAGAAAACAGAAAGTATTCCTGCCGGGAGAAACAACCGGAGGAGAAAAGCGAGAAGCAGTGAGCGAGTACCGAGTGCTCGAACGGTTCAACGATTACACGCTCCTGGAGGTAAGCCCAAAAACAGGAAGAAAGCACCAGATACGGGCACAATTCGCTTCTCTCCACCATCCTCTCGCGGGAGACAAGCTGTACGGGTTCAAAAACCAGAAAATCCCAAAAGGGCTGAAGCGGCACTTCCTTCACGCAAGCTATCTAAAAGTACCAACCCTAAAGGGAGACTCAAAAGAGTTCACTCTAAAATTGCCAGAAGATTTAGAAAGTATACTAAAAGAATTGCAACATGGAAACAAAGATTGAAACATTCAACAAAGCATTTTTGAAAACCATTCCCGACATTCGCCCGGGTGACACGGTTCAGGTTCACCAGAAGATCAAAGAAGGGGACAAGGAAAGAATCCAGGTGTTTGAAGGCGTGGTTCTGGCAATGAAACACGGGAAGGGCGTGAGCGGCATGATTACCGTTCGGAAGGTAAGCCAGGGAGTTGGTATTGAGAGAATCTTTCCCCTGCACTCCCCGTTCATTGAGAAAATAGAGGTGGTGAAGCGGGCAAAAGTAAGGAGAGCAAAACTCTACTATTTGAGAGACGCGAAGGGAAAGAAAGCAAAGTTGAAAGCAAAAGAGTTCAACCTCGAAAAACCAGAAGAGCCAGCTCCTGTAGTGGAAGAGGCAAAACCAGAAGAAGTACCGGCAGAACAGAACCAGGAGCAAGCTCCTGCAAAAGAAGAAACGAAGACAGCTGAAGCATAACTTCTGCGCGGGTGGTGAAACCCGGTAAACACGCTAGCTTGAGGTGCTAGTGCCGCAAGGCTTGGAGGTTCAACTCCTCTCCCGCGCACTAAATGAGGGCGGTTAGCTCAGTGGTAGAGCGACTCTCTTACACAGAGTAGGCCATAGGTCCGAGTCCTATACCGCCCACCATGCCGCGGTAGCTCAGTGGTAGAGCATTGGTCTGAAGAACCATTGGTCGTCAGTTCAATTCTGACCCGCGGCACATTGAGGCGCAAAATGCGCCGAAATCCCGAGCGAAAGCGAGGGACGTAGGCGGGAGTAATTCAGTGGCAGAATGTCTCGTTGCCAACGAGAATGTCGGGGGTTCGAATCCCCTCTCCCGCTCCACAGTTTCTATCTCACCATGTCGTACTGCTTGAGTTTTTGTTTTCTCAAAGCAAGCGGCATTTGCTGCAAAGCCAAAAGCTGAGCAAAGATCCCTTTGGTTGCCGCAAGCGCTGAGGGCGCCCCTATTTCATCTATCTTTCCTTCTTCCAAGGTAACCACGGTATCCACGTTCTGAATGGTGGAGAGCCGGTGCGCGATGATAAGCGTGGTACGATCTCGCATCAAAACCTCCAGGGCCTTTTGCACTTCCCGCTCAGACCTGCTGTCTAAAGAACTGGTGGCTTCGTCGAGAATGAGCAAGGGAGCGTTTTTCAACACCGCTCTCGCAATGGCAACCCGCTGCTGCTGGCCACCTGAAAGCTTCACTCCGCGTTCTCCAATAGGAGTATCGTATCCTTGAGGAAGCTTTTGAATGAACTCGTCCGCGTTCGCGGTTTTCGCGGCAGCAGCAATCTCTTCCATGGTTGCGCCCTCTTTGCCGTAGGCAATGTTTTCTTTCACGGTCCCAGAGAATAAGGAAGGGGACTGGAACACCACTGCGATGTTCTCCCGCAACGAGGCCTGGGTCACGCCTTGAATATCCTGGCCGTCAACAAGAATTTTGCCTTGCTTGGGTTCGTAAAAACGCAGCAAGAGGTTGGCAATGGTTGTTTTTCCTCCTCCGCTTTCGGCCACCAAGGCAAGCTTGGTTCCAGGCTCAATGACAAACGAAATGTTCTCAAGTACCTCAGTCCCTTTTTCGTACTGAAACGACACGTTCTGGTACTCCACCCTTCCCTCTTTTACCCTGAGTTCTTTTGCTCCAGGTATGTCCTGGATCGCGGGGCGTATGTTCAACACGTCAAAAAAGTCCCTGCTTCCTGCCTGGGCCCGCTGTATCTGGTCAACAATAAAGGAAGAGGCAAACAAGGGGAACTGCGCCTGCGTTGCCAGCTGTATGAGCAGAGTCATTTCCCCCAAGGTGAACTTGCCTTCGAACGTCTGCCACACAATGAAGCCGTAAATGCCAAGAAAGACAACGTTCAAGCTCAGCCTTCGAACAACGTCGTACCAATGCCATTTTACAGACTGCGTCTTTGTGATTGCCTCAATGGTGTTCCGCTGATTCCCAAAAAAAGAATGCTCGAGCGCTTCCTTCGCAAAAGACTTAACCGCCCTCATTTGCGAAATGGCTTCCGTGAACCTTCCGTGAGAAATATCCGTGTGCTCGTTGATAACTACCTGCTTCTCCTGCCAGGAGCGGGAAGAAAGCGTGGTTATCCAAATGTACAAAGGAAAAAGCACTGCCAAAAACAAGGCAGTGGGCCAGGAATAGTAGGCGATGATGAGGAGCGTGATGAACGAGGTCAAAAAGAAACTCGAGAAGTTGTTGGTGAACGCCTTCATGAAGTCGGTCACCGTTTCAATGCCGCGCACCAGTTTGCTTGTTATCTCGCCCACCACCGCGTTGTCAAAGTACCCTACGGGAAGAGACAACAAATGGCTGTAGTAGCGCTTTGACAAAAGGGAATGCAGCTTTACCGACAGCAAGTCTCCCCAGTACCCCGACATGTTCGAGAACAGGGTAATGGCAACTCCTGCCGCAAAGTTAATGGCCACCAGCAACGCAAAGTACGTGAAGGGAATTTCTTTGCCGCCCAAAATGGCAACAATGCCGTCCACAACGTACCGCATGACAAAAGGAGTCGCCTGATTCAGCAAAGCGATAAGAATAACAAAAAGCGCGATAGGAATGTAGTATCGCTTGAGCTCCCAAGAAAACTGAACAACGCGAATAATATCTCTCATAGTCCAGTATTTGTTATAACACAAAAGCTGCCTTTCTGGGCGGGCTTTTTGGCTTATGCCAGAATCTTTTCCTGATGCGCCCTAAACAGGAACGCTTTTGCGAATTCAAACGCGCCAAAGAACGCTCCGGTAAAGAGCAGGTCAGCTGCGAGCATTGAGCGGAAAAAGGGGAGCGCCAAGGTGTAGGAGAGCATGAGCCCCTGGAAGCTCTTTTCGTACCAGGGAGAAAATGCCCACACCGCGAAGTTTGTCGCGAGATAAAAGAATACCGCGCCTCCCAAAGCCCCTCCCAAGACCATTAAAGGGTTTTGTTTTGGAAGAACTCTCCCAATTAACGCGTACAAGAGGAAGCTCCCATACACCACTGCCATGAGTTTGAAATCGTAGAATCCAATAAACAGGTCTGAAAAAAACATTATGAACAGCGGGACAAACAATCCCAACCAATGCTTTCTTGCCAGATACGCGCCGGCGAACAGCGCTAAAGCTCCAAGCGAGGTAAAGTTCGGAGCATGGGGAAGTAGCCGCACCCCAAAACTCAAAACAGCGATAATACCCACGAACAGAAATAAGAATTGGGTATGAGTGAGTTTCATTTATACGTTGGTTTTGTTTCTTTGATCTTTTTGCCGTGAGCTTCCATGCGGGCCAGGGCGTAGAGGTAGCTTGAGAGCCGATTCAAATATGTTAACACTTCTTTTGAAACCTTTTTCTTTTTTGACACAATGAACATGCTCCGCTCCGAGCGCCGCGCAACGCTTCTCAGTACATGGAGCAGGGCAGACGATGTATTACTTCCCGGCAGCACGAAACTGCGCTCGGGTTGGATTTTGCGCTCCATCTCATCGATTTCTTTTTCCACTGCCCGTATCCGTTCTTCTTTTAATTTGGGTGCTTTGAATTTCGGGTACAAAAACCACGCGGTTTCGGCCTGAATAATGAAAAGGTCTTGTTGAACCCTTTCAAGTTTCTTTGAAAGCGTTTTGTTTTTCAAGAAAGCGCGTGCAAATCCAACAAATGAATTCAACTCGTCCAGATCCCCCAAGGCGCACACAATGGGATTGTCTTTGGGGATCCTTTTCTTTCCAATGGAAGAGCTTCCTTTATCTCCCTTGCCCGTGTAAAAAAGGGGCATACTGCTTTTACGTGCAGCGGCTGAACCCGCATGCCTTACAACTCATGCATCCTTCAGACATGAAGAGCTGAGAGCCGCAATCTGGGCATCCTGGCATGAACCCGAACTCCGCAATGGTTTTCTCTTCGTCTTTCACCAAGGGAAGCACTTCCTGGCTTTCAGGGCGGCTCAGCACCTCGTCTACGTGGTTCCCAACCTGCGCGTGCTCTTCCAGAACCCTTCCAATGGCGTCTGGCAAGGAAAGCACGGTGCCCCGGTCTGTAAACACGGGCATGGGGCCTCGAATGCCTCGCAGCTGGTCTACCACCTCTTCAATTTTGATGCCCGAGCGCAAAGCCAAGGAAGCCATTCTGCAAATTGCTTCAGACTGCTCCTGGTAAAACCCTCCTGACTTTCCAATGGCGGCAAATACCTCAAACGGAATGCCTTTTTCGTCATTGTTCACCGTGACATACAGGTTTCCGTACCCGGTCTTCATCTTGTAGGTCTTCCCGGTCATGATCTCGGGGCGGGGGCGGGGAGCTAACCTGGTTTTATCCATGGCAAGCTCCAGGGATTTCTTTTGCTCAATGGTTCCTTCAGAAGAAATGGCTGTGGGAGCGATCACATTCTCTCCGGTTCCCAGGTTCAGGATCTGCACCGACC